>Ga0114918_10002073_pt1 | contig 17981 bp, 36 predicted proteins | sample LantaG_FD_87015 | JGI IMG/M metagenome (GOLD analysis project Ga0114918, IMG submission 87015) | Deep subsurface microbial communities from Baltic Sea to uncover new lineages of life (NeLLi) - Landsort_02402 metaG | ecosystem: Environmental > Aquatic > Marine > Oceanic > Sediment | place... | reverse complement strand
TCCTCTGGCGCATCCGCTACTACACCGTCGGTGTACCCTACGCCCGCCACGAGCGCGGGTCGGCGCTCTACATGACCGATGACCCGCCGCACCACAGGGAGACCCCATGAAGCCCGCCTACACCCTGACCGCCATCGCCTGCGCCGCCCTGCTCCTCGGCTGGGGCGTCTCCTCCGCATGGGCCGACTCCGCCCCGGACGACGACGACGACTCCGCGGTCTGGTACCCGGACGACTCCGCACCGCCGCCGCTCGACGACGGGACCGGCGCGATCCTCCTGGACGACGACGACAGCGCGTTGCCGACTCCCACCGTCGAGGAAGTCGAGGAGGCGCTACACCTCCTGACGGCTGGCGGCGCAGCGTGGACCGCGGCTGTCACGGCCGTTCTGACGCTGGTGATCGCCCTGCTCCAGTGGTTCGGCCTGCTGGCCCTCATCCCGGAGCCGTGGCGCTCGCTCGTCGTGCTGGTGATCACCCTCGTCGGCGGTGTCGTGGCCGGACTGGCGTCGGCGACCACCGACGTGCAGATCGTCTCGGCCGCGCTGCTCGGGCTGTTCGGGGCCGGCGCGCCTATGGGGGCGTGGTTCCGATTCCTGCGGAACATCCCGCCGCGGAAGGCTGAGGGCTAGCCGAAGAGCTCTCTCTGCACACCCCACCCGACAGGCACCTCGTTCATCCAGATCGCCTCGCGGCTTACCTTCCCGCCGTGCTTCGCCTCGGACGCCTTGATGTCGAGGAAGTGCCGGAATGGAAGCCAGTCCGCCCCGACGTTCTCGCAGACCGTGACCTGACCTCGACGGGTCCTGCACCACGCACCGAGGGCGGCGAAGTCGAGCGTCTTGCTCCCATAACGGTAGTGCTTGCCAGCCTTCTGGTAGGGCGGGTCAATGAACCACGTTGCGGGCATGTCGGGCGCGTTGGCATAGTCGCCCTCGATCAGCGTCCAATGCCGGATGCGCCCTACCTGGGAGGCAATGCGCTCCCGGACGTCCTGCCCCCAGAACTGCGACCGGTACCGGGTGTCCCTCCCCCAGGCAGTCAGCGACTTGCCGGGGGATGCCGTCCCCTTTCCGCACCACCACCCGACAAGCCATTTCACTTCCAGCATCGCGCTCAGGTCGTCAACTGTCTGGCCGACCTCCAAGTCGGGCAGGGCTAGGATCTCCTCCGGCGACACCCTAAGCAGGTACCTCCATGTCGCAGCGATGACCGGATCGCGCTCGACCAGGATCACACGCCGCTCGGGGTAGCGCAGGCTGTAGCCCGCCGACCCTGCGAACGGCTCTATGATCGTGTCATGCCTCGGCGCTGGGTACTTCGGGGCCGCCCGCCACTTGCCGCCGTAGAAGGTGAAAAAGGGGCGGAGGCTCATGTCACGAGGGCCGTCCGAAGCATCTCGATATCGTCCAGCGGGACGAGGTAGCAGTCGGTCATCCCGTCCATCCGCGGGTCCGGTCCTACCTCCGCGTTCGCCAACACGAAGGCTGCGGCGTCATGGAAGCGCGACCGCCCCAGAGCCGCACGCCTCACGTACTCGGCCACCCCAAATCCGGCAGCATCGGCCCTCGCTTTGATCTCCGCCCACTCTGCGTCATTCGCCCGGACTCCACGCAGGCGGCGCTTGTCCTCGACGGCGGGGCGACCTCGCTTACGTGCAGTCATCAGGCGATCGCAGCACGGCTCCGCCGGCTCAATTCGGCGTTGATTTCGACAATCGCCAGCACGCTCCGCTCATCGCTGTGCGCGACAATCGGCTCTCCGCTGCCGGCTACGGACTCGCGCAGGTTCGCCAGCCTGCCGACGAGGCCGCGGTGGCGGAGAAGCGCCTCCGTCGGAGCGTTGCGGATCCAGATCAGGACGCTCGTGGGTACGTTCATGCCGTCTCCGTGTTCGGGGTGTGCGTTGCTCATGGGTAAGACTGTATATCGGACTATCCCGACGGTCAACAGCCTTACACAGATAATCGGAAAACAAATCTGAGAGTGCGCCCGCGTCAGTCGTTCTGATAGACTGTCGTCGGTTTGAGCGTTCTGGAGACAGAACGTGAATGGCCCACCGCTGTAGGCAACGACGGCAGGCCATTCGATTCACTGAGGAGACACCATCATGCCCCGCCGTGCGCGAAGGCGCAAGATTCGTCCACCGAAGCCAGTCCAGTCGTCGAAGCCTCCGAAGCGCAAGAAGTGGCGACCGATCCCTCCGCCCAGCATCTACGTGATTCAGGCTGTCGGCGGCGGGCCGGTGAAGATCGGCCACTCCCGCTATCCAGGCCGGCGGTTGATGGAACTGCAGATCGGCCACCCGTCAGAACTTCGCATCGTCCACGCCTTCCCTGGCGGCAAGGCCGAGGAGCGAGCGCTACATCGCCGACTCAAGGACTACCGGATCCGAGGTGAGTGGTTTGAGGCACTGCCGCAGGTCTTGCGCACTGTGGGGCTTGAGCCTGTCGAGCCGCCCATCGACCCCAGCGGCAGGCCGTACCCGTGGGTCGAGTTCGACGAACTGACAGCGGAACAGGCGGAGTCGATGGCGGAGCGCGGCTTTGTCTACGGCCCAGACGGCGAGGAGTGGGTGCTAGAGCACGAACTGGTTCACGTCAGCGCCTAGCGCGCCAACCCCACCCGGTACGCTCGGAAGCCAGCGGCCTCCGCCTCGGCAGGCGTGCGGAAGCACCGTTCTGCTCGGACTTTGCCGTACCAGGGCGAGGAGGGTGGATGGTACAGGCCAGAGTCCATGTTCCCAGCCACAGGCGCCCGCTCAGGGCATCGGCCAGCGACCGGGCGTGCTGGAAGGTGGGCACAGCCCGCGACGGCGCACAGGGCCAGCAGGGCGGCTAGGCGGGGCATGGGTCGGTCCACGCCGCAGCGATATCCCAGCATTCCGAACAGCACACCCATCCGCCGCCACTCAACTCCGACCCTTCCGAGTGGACGGGACAGACATACGACTCAACCGCCCCGATACGGTGTAATTCTTCACACTCGCACGCCTTGACCGGACACTCGCACACGACGCACTTGACCCACTCGGCGGCAGGCTCTCCGCAGACTGCGCCAGTTGGCGGCCTGTGGAACGTCCAGAAACAGGCGGGACACTCGTACTTGTCGATCGAGATCGCCACCGCGCCGAACCTGTCACTGTCGCAGTGTCGCGGGACCCGCCAGTGCGCTTCGTCGTAGTTGTCGCCGTAGATGATGCCGGCGCTCTTGCTACTGGCCACATCCCGCAACCGCGCGATCTCGTCCCGCGCCGCCTCCACCTCCGCGCGCGTCACGGCGGGGTATCCGGCGTCGGGATGGTCATCCGGGCGGCGGGTCAGGACTGAGAGGATGTCGGGGGTCATGCGATCTCCTCCACGTAGATCCGAACCTCTGGCTCATCGCCACGCGGCGGGTACCGCTTCCGTCCGCTCGACTCGCAGACCAGCCGATCATCCTCGATGACGCCGGCCCTGACCAGCGCGTCCTCGGCAAGCTTGACGATGTTCGTCAGGTCAGGAGTTCCGATGTGCGGCGCAGAGACTCCCCACACCACGTCTTCCGAGCACAACCGCTTGTCCTCTGGACGCTCCCAGCACTTGAGCGGGCGGTGGTCGCACTCCATCGATCCAGGGCGGAAGAAGCGAGCCACAACGCGGATGCTGAGCGCTCCAGTCAGTGGCGCTCGCGTCCCCCACTGCGACCGGATGATGGTGACGGCGGTCTTGTTCCACGCCTTCGCCCGCTTCGACAACCGGGCGCGTGGCTTGCCGTGAACGACGCTGTGCTGGTGGCGCCACCCGACCGGCTCGCCGGGGATGCGGAAGACGTGGCCCATCACTCCGCCTCCCGGTATGCCAGTGCGGAGTCACACGTCAGGCACTCCTCGAAGTCAACGACGGCGTTGGCGTAGGCTGCCTCGTAGATGCGTCGGAGGGCTGCCTCGCCCTCTTCGTACATGGCGTGCGCATCCACCATCTTGAGGAACGAGGCGATCCGCCTGTCGTCGTCTGCGTCGTCCTCCAGGAATTCCAGCCATGAGACGCCCTCTGCCGTCTTGTCGCCGCCGATCAGCGCGTCGTGGACCCTGGCGATCCGCCGCTTGCCGATGCGAACTCGCTTGTCCATCACTCCACCTCCCGCGTCACGCCGTCAGCGGTGGGCGACTTGAGCGCGCGGATTGCGTCGGCCTTGCTGCGCAACCATCGGCAGGTGACGTCTGGCAGGTCGCCCCCGTTCCACTCGTCGATCAGTCGATCGATCAAAGCGGCGTCACGGTCGCGGAGGGCGGCGGTGGGGTTGGTGTAGGCTCGCAGCGCGGCAGCCATGTGCTCCGGCTTGAACTTGATGTCCGTGGCGCGGAGTCCCTTCGCCCGCCACTTGACGCACTGCGCCTCTGTCTTGGCGAACGGGGCCAGCGCGGCCCGCAGCGCCTCAGCCTCCTCGACGGCGGACTCCAGGTCAGCGCGCGTCACGGCGGGGTAGCCGGCCAGTGGGTGGCGGGCAAGGGCGGCGCGAATGGCTGCGATGCTCATGGGGTCTCCATCATCTCGGCGAACATCATCAGCGCTCGCCTCGGTGTCGGCTCAAGCGTCCGTGCGCGTCTCCACTCCGGGCGCTGGGTGTCGGGCCAGTAGTTGAACGGCCGAAAGATTCGCTCGTCCGCCATTCGGATCAGTCCGCCCAGATGGACGCGCGCGCCAGTGGCGCTCTCGTAGACAGGACTCGGCCCGTGCGGTCCTGGGAGGCGGGTCCATCTGGACTTCATGCTCGTCTCCTTGCCACCGACCCGGACCATCCCGGGCCGGCGGCGGTGTGGCTTCCCTGTCGCGTGCGGCTATCACTCAGCGTCGAACCGGTAATCGTGCCCACAAGACTTGGTCGCCGTGCGCCGGTGTCCCGACGCGACTACTCGGAAGGCTCGACCACCGGCGGCTTGATCAGCAGCAGGCGGCGGAGGAGGGACTCGACGGCCGCCACGTTGGCCAACTCGGTCCAGACGATCGCGGACTTGCCGGTCAGGCCCTCGATGAGACTGCCAGACAGGCTCAGGCACGTCGGCTGCTGCTTGTACTCCTCGCCCGGTGTGAGTTCCTGGATGGTCTTGCCGGTGCGGCAACAGACGATCGCTCGGGTGGTGGTCTCTTCGATCATGGGGTCTTCCTCCCGGTGTACTCGCCGGGGTGTGCGTCCTTGATGTCGGTCCACGCGAAGGCGGCGGCCTTGCCGTCTGCGTAGCCGTTCTTGGCGATCAGTTCGTCGTAGCGCGTCCGCCAGAGGGCCTGTCCTGCCTCAGTGAAGTGGGCGCGGACGTTCGGCGGGATGATGGTCTTTGGTCGCGGCTGCTGCGTCTCTGCCGGAGTCCTGCGATACCAGCCGCGCTTTCCTCGCTCGGCCAGCCCAGCAGCCACGGCCGCCTTTGCCGCGTCGAGTCCCTGCTGGCGGGTCAGTCCAGCGGGCTCGTGCAGGTCGCGGATGCGCCGGTAGGAGTCGGTCAGCACGCCCACCAGCGCGGCGCAGTTCACGCCGACGGGGGACTGGCGGCGGGTGGCTGGCTGGACGGTGGGGGTGACCTCGGGGATGCGGCGCCAGCGGACGATCCGCCCCTCTTCGCCGCACTTGTCGCCAGCGAGCCAGACGGTGTCGCCGCCCCACCAACTGTCGTCTCGCCACTCGTGGGTGTTCTCCTCCGGCCCTTCGCCCCACTCCTCCTCGGCCTCGATTGGCTCTCCGCCCTCCGGCAACCCGCAGACAGAGAACCACCCGTCCGCGTCCGACTCTGCGCACTTGCCACAACCCGCGGACTTCCCGTGTGTGATTCCGTGCTCCGGGCACGCGCACACCTCAAGCGCATCGGGGGGCGCAGACGGCAGGTAGCGCCAGCGGAGTCGCATGCAGCCCAAGTTGCCGCATTCCGTCCATCCGCCGCCCAGGTGCTCCCACCTCCGCCCGCTCCACGCATACTCGCGAACTCCGGTGATCGTTTCGCCTGGCTCCCACTCGATCTCAATCCGCTCGCCAGCCTCGCCCCTCGGCAGCGGCGAGGTACGCCACCCGTCCGCGTCCGGCTCGCCTGCCGCTCGCAGCCCTTCCAGTGCCTTGACGTACTTGGACGTGTCTGCCGAGCAGGTGAGCGAAACGGCCGGAGGCGGGAACAGCACCTCGCACAGCGCCTCACGGAGCGCGTCTACCTGCGCCTCCAGGCTGGGGCACATGTCCTCCCATCTAGGCGAACCGAGCGCGTCTGTCCCGCGGCGCTCGTAAAAGCACCCGCCGTCGATGTCCACCACCACGCGGATATCCTCGTTCACCTCGATCGCCTTGCGCTCCATCACTCCTCCTGTGTGTCTCGTTCTCCGGGCAGACCCCGCCTAATGACCATGCCTTCGAGGCTTTGGCCTTCTGGACCCTGCTGTCCGCTCATCTCTCCTGCTGGTCACCTTCACAGGAGCAAGTCCGCCTGAGCCACACGCCGGGGTCCGCGTGCCCACCGGGAGATCACGTTGAGCGCTCCCGAGGCTCAGACAGTCGGGGCGGAGCATCCTGGTCGCCTGCCTGCTCCACTCGTAGGGGTGACAGGCGACTACGGCCTCCGCTGAATCGACAGCCGTCCGCGCCTCCGCTGTCGGAACCCGACGCCGCAGAGCAGTATCGGAGAGCGCTATGTACGTCGGTGGGGTGGAGCGTGTATGCTCAAGCCTCATCGACGGATCGCGCCGGTTCCAATGGGATGCACACCCGGGACCGGCGCTCCTGCTTGGGCTAGTGTCACTCACCGATCAGGCCCGCGTCAAGAGACATGCTGAACAGCGTTGCGATCTTGTCGTGGCGCGTCTCTCCTGGCAGCCCGTCAAGGAGTCGCAGGTGGAGCGGAGACAGGCGGACGGTTACTCCCGTCGTGCTGTCCATCCATCTGGGAATCCCGAGCTTCTTGCGCCAGTAATGGACGGCGGTGGTGTGCACGCCCTCCCGCTCTGCGATGACGCGGTCCGGCACCTGTCCGAGGTCGTCAGGGTACTTGCGGGCCATCGCTACCTCCATCCCTCCAGGGCCGCGCCCCCGCCGCCGAAGCGACGGGAGCGGGCCAGTGGACGTCCAGCCGGGGGATTGCCGGACGTCGGCCGCTGTGCGAGGAGGGGGGGAGTGCACAGCGACGAGAATCGGCCCGGAGAGCGGCTTTGCACAGCGTCGACAGGGAAGGAGCGCTCAAGCATCAGTGGCCCTTTCGGTGTCGTGCTCTCCGAGCCGTGCAGGCGGAATGCCTGCTGGTTGATCAGTCAGACGCCAAGCGCATCGCGCTCCTCTGGCGTCAACTTCGACAGCGCGGAAGCCTTGAGCGACCTCGCCTTCTCTGCGGGGTCTGGCGCTGCTGGCGGCAGCGTGTCAAGTGGCGGCTCTGGCCACACCATTTCCGGCTTGATCTCGCCTGTGCTCTTGCCGCCTCGAAACCAGCACCGCGACATGTCAGGCTGCTCCTCGCCCTCGCGGTCCACCCGGATGAGGAGGTGTGGCAGCCGCCCAGAGACGATGCACATGTGGTCCTTGTAGTCGTACCACTTGCACTCACCGTCCGGCGTGACCATGCCGCCCTGATCGTAGAAACTGTAGCCAGAGACGCTGGCCATCTCAGCGATCAAGGCTTCGGGAGCCTCTGGCTCGGAGGTGATCTCAAAGTGACTCAGGTAGCCCATCTACTCCTCCTGTGCGCTAAGTGCTCGGAATCGTTACAATTCACGTTCGTCTTCGTGCTTCCTGTGCAGCGCGCTGTGGTGCTTCATGCACAACCAGAGGACGTCAAGCGGCCTGCTGTAGTCCGGGTGATGTCCCTCGATCCTTCCTTCACATTCGTCCGGCCCGAAGGCGCATGTGTCTGAGCGGACCAGCCGCCCGCCCCTGACCGCATTGCTGAGGGCGTTCCGCGCTGCGTACTTCTCTGGCTCTAACTCACGCCTCGCTCGTTGGTACGCTGCTCGACCCTCTGGGTCTTCGGCTCTCTGCTCGGCTGCCCGTCGGCGCACCCTTGACTTTCGATGTTCGGTACGGCCCCGCTCCCTGTCATACGCCCGGACCTTCTCGATGTTTTCGGCGCGATGCTTTGCGACATCCAACTTCGCGCACTCCTTGCACTTGTTGAGGTGGCCGTCCTTCATCTGCTTGTGCTTGTAGTAGTCCGTTAGCGGCTTCAACTCGCCACATTTGAAACAGGCTTTGTAGATGTTTCCCATGCGGCCGTTTTAGCAAAAGCAGGCGCGAGACGCAAGCCCCGTTTTAGAAAGGTATGTCTTGATCGTCACCATACGGCGGGGGATCGGGCTGCTTGTACCCATGCCCGCTGGACTGCTCGCCCTCGTGGTGCTTGGTGGCGGACCCGCCGCGGTAGCCGCCCTGCTTCGGGGCGTCGTCGCTGGAGTAGCCGTCGTTCCCCTTGGGCTTGAGCCTGTCGAGGAACACGACGTCGCGCACCACGATCTCCGTCGACTTGCGCTGGTTGCCGTCGCTGTCCTGGTACTCGCGCGTCTGGAGACGGCCCTCGATGTAGACCTTCGTCCCCTTCTGGGTGAGCGTGCCGAACAGTTCGGCCACCTTCTCCCAGGCCGAGACGTTGTGGTACTCGGTGGTTTCGACGTTGTTGTACTTCGACGACGTGGCGACCCCGATTCGAGCGACGCACTTGCCCGACTGCGTGTACCGGAGTTCCGGGTCGCGGGTGAGGTTGCCCAGGATGATCACCTTGTTGACTGAATAGGACATCTCTACTCCCTGCTCCTGTAGTAGCGGAGGCTGTCCTCGACGTCGCCGAGACCCAACAGCCCCTCACACCCGGCGCAAATGCCGTGCCTGTAGGTGGCGCCCCTCCTCAGCCGCTCTCCACAGCCTGAGCAGAGGTCGTAATACTCATCCTCTGGCCACGTCCGCGCGGCCAGCACACATGCGGACGGCGCCTCCATGTCCACCAACGGCCTCCAACCGTTGCGGTAGCGGGCCGGGTCTGACCGGACGCTGTACGACAGCTCACCAACGAGGCGCCAGCTCATGACGACACCTCCGCAGCGGCGAGGATGTAGTCAGCCAGCCCGTCCCACTCCTCGCCCGGCGGCAACGTCTCGCGCCTCTCCCGCAGTTCGGCGCGGGTTCGGAGCACGCGCACGAAGGACTCGGCGACGTCGGCATGCGCCTTGACCTCGGCGAACCTCCGCGAGACCAGCGCGAGGGCCAGCGGGTCGATCGTGTCAGCGGTGGCGCCTGCGCGGAATGCCTCTTCGCGGGCCAGGAGCGGCCAATCAGGCATCTTCGGCGCGGCCTCGCGCCTCTGGGCCTGCTGACGCTTCGGCGGCTCCTGGCGGCTCTGGGACTGATGCAGTACGCCACGTTCGTCGTGGAACTCGCGCTCGGGTCGCGACTCGTCGGGATCATCGCCGGTTTCGATGAGGAAGGTCTGACGGATGGCGTATTTGAGCGCGATGGTCATCGCCTTCGCGGTAGCCTTGTCTCCGCTGTCCGTACCTTCTCCGGCCACCTGGATATCGACATGCTCGCCGCTCTCGTGGGCCAGTCGGTAGGTCGACACCACCCGCACCGTGCGCGATGCCTTCGGGCCGTACTTGCCTTCGAGAATCTCGTGCGTCTCGTGGAGTTCGCACCCGACCGGGAACATGCAGAGGCCGTGCTCCAGCATCGTCGGCCGGAGGGCGCGCAGCATCGCCGCCTCGCCCGCGAACCTGTACATCTCCTTGCCTCGGTTGTCGGTGATCTTGCCGACCTTCTGGACGTAGCCGACGTCGCCCATGACGGCGCGGATTGCCTTGTAGAGTTCGCTCATCACTGCTCCCCGAGGCAGGAGCCGTTGTCCAGCGCCGTCCGCTGGTGGTCGCTCAACCCGTCGTCTTCGTACTCCACAGCAGCCAACGAGGGCCGCGTATCCGCCTGCGAGTCGGCCTCGCCGGTAGCCGGAGTCCCGTACTCCGTCATCCGTTCGTAGTGCTCGACGGCAGCGCGCATCGATTCGGCTTCCTTCTGCATGCGGCCGATCTCAGCCGCCATCTCCAGAGCCACCGCCCACTCCGCGTCACGCTGCTCGCGCTCGGCAGACAGCAGCCACCACGTCTCCAACCAAAAACCGATAGCCACCAGCAGCAGAGCACCGAGCAGGATGCACAGGCCGGACATCACTCCGCCTCCAGCGCATCGGCCTCGGCCCGGAGCATGCGCGCCCGGGTCGCCGGAGTGGTCTGGCCGACGTAGCGGTAGTCGGGGAGGTCGACGATCCCAAGCACGCCGTTCATCGCGTCGGGCTTCGGTACCTCCGCGGCGCTTTGCAGCGTCCACCGCGGGCGAGCGTGCCTGTTCCACGTGATCATGTAGACGCCGTGCCGTCTGCACAGGTCGGCGACAGCGTCCAGCAACGCGAGTTCGTCTCGGGTGAGGCGGGGGATGGTCACGACCGCACCTCCATCGACTGCAGGCCGCGGTACAGCGCCTCGCGGGCCACGTCTCCGCGAGTGAGACCCCAGAGGCCGGAGTCATGGGTGGCGGCCAACTTCTTGGCGACTTCGTCGGAGAGGCGAATCTCGATGGTCGCCTTGACGCCAAGCACCTCGCAGCACAGGCCGAACTCGCGGAGGGTGGCGACGATCGAGTTGCCGTCGCGGTCAGCCACGGTGATGTCGTGCGGCAGGCTCTCGACCCACTCCTTCGCCTCGAGAAGGCTCTGGAACGTGAGGCTGCGGTACGCCTTGATGGCCCGGATCTTCCTGTCGGGATCGAAGCCGGTAACGCGAATCTTCATCGGGTCCTCCTGTGCGCCTCCGGGCGCTGATACTGCCGGTCGATACCCAGGGGGACCGGCCACCCCTCGGAGCCCTGTGTCCCGCTGCGGAGGGGGGACGCGGGGCAGGGCGGGTGCTAGTGCAGCGCGGTCCAACCGGCGTGGCGGATGGTGCGGTAACCGCGGGAGCGGGCGTCCGACTCCGCCGCATCGACGCTCAGGCCGCCACCGTGCCGGATCGAGCCGCGCATCGGGTAGGTGCCGGCCAGCATGCGCAGGACGACGTCCATGTTCGGCGAGGTGGCGCGAATCATCGGGTCGGTCTTCCAGTTCGGCTTCAACATCTCAACCTCCTTGCGCCGCTCCGTGCGGCCCGTCGTTGACGGTGAGAAGACACTACGACGGGTTCGCCAAATGTGTCAAGCGGGTTGTTGACTTTCTCGCCAGCTTTGTCATGCTGCCCTCATGAAGACACGAACCCCAGCCGCTTTCGCCCTCGCCGCTCTCTTGCAGCGCGGGGACTCCACCGTCGCTGACTTCGCCTCCGCGATGTCGGTCTCTTCGCGCACGGTCTATCGATGGTGCGACGGCACAGGCAACCCGTCGAACGCGCAGGCCCAGATGATCGAGGCGTGGACGGCTGGCGCTGTCCGCCCTCGCGCATGGCTGACGGACATCGAGCACGCGGCGCTGACGAGGCTGTCGAAGTGACCCACGCCGAACGCCTCGCCCACGTCACCCCGCTCCGAGACGAGTCGCGCTGCATCAACCCGCAGGCCGTCGTCTCGTGGCGCGCGGTGTCCCCTCTGAACTACCCGCTGTCCACGTGGTGGGTCGACGCGATGGACTGGCGCCACGGCTGGCCGGCCTACTCGATCGGCTGGACGGCGCTTCACCCCGTGAGGCTGGCATGAGCATCGACCTCGACGGCATCGACCTGCAGCGGTACCACTCTGACGCCGCCTATCATCAGGTCGTCGACGGGCTCCGGTTCGCGGACCACGACCTGACCCCAGACGAGGTGCTTGACCTCGCGGTCCAGTGCCTCGACACGCCGACCCGATCCGAGCAGGAGGCCGACGTCCGGGCGATGGAACTGCGCGCGCCTCCTGTGATTCACCTGGACGAGGCGGAGTCGGTGACGCTGCTCCGCGCCGAGGTAGCCCGGCTCAAGGTCGAGTGCGAGCACCGCCGCGACAGGTTCGTCCGTGCGGGCCGCTGCCTCCTGCTGGCGAACCGCCGCCTCCGCGAGGCTGGCCTTGACACCGTGCCGATGCTGCCTCCCGACGAGGCCCTGCGGAGGCTGTGGGCGGAGATTCGACGGACCGACGAAGAGGAGCGAGCCGATGACTGACACGCCCATCTGCCACAGGACCATCGGCGAAGGCGGCGCGAAGGTGAGCGCCGACTACGAGCATCGTCACGCCTTCTTCTGTATCGGCTCCGCCTGCTCGCTGTGGGTGCCGCGCATGTTCGGCGAGGGACAGGTTGGGCCGTGCATACCCGGAAAGGACGACCTGATCGCCCACCCGGAGGGCTGGTACAAGACCGCCGAGCACGACACCGGTTACGGTTGGTGCGCCAGCAATATGCAGCGCCCGCCGTGGCCTGACCCCGCGCAGTCCGCCGTCGGAACCGATCCGGTTCCTTCGGAGCCGTCAATCATGGACGAGCCTGCGTGGCAGGCGCTGTCGCCGCTCTCCACCCGGACGACGAACGCGCTGCGGGACCGGCTGCCCTACACGCTGTGGGGTGACGGTTGCGGCGCCAGAGACGTCACGGTGCGCGAACTCTGCGAGTTGACTGCGCCGCTGCTGCTCAAGATGCGGAACTTCGCCCGGAGGTCGCTCAAGGAGGTTGAGGTGGCGCTCAAGGAGCACGGGTTGCGCCTGAGCACCTACGACGAGTGGGAGGCGCGGCTGTGACCGCCCGTGACCGCCTGCTCACCGAGATAGCCGACTGCGGTGGTGCTGCTGCGCTCGCTCGGCTGCTGGGGACTGAGGTCGCCGTGGTGTGCTCGTGGAGAGACGGCAAGCGTCGACCTGGGCTGCTGTGGGCGCTGAGGCTGGAGGCGGCACTCGGGATCTCCCCGAGGTCGTGGCTGACTGACGATGAACAGGCCGCTGTGGATGCAGCGAGGTGGTGATTGCGCCTCCCGCTGAGGTGCGGTAGCGTTTTCTGGCTGGCGCGAGCCGGCACTGCCCCCACCCCGGGGCCAGCGCTCTGCGAGGCCCCCTCCATCCTCTGGCCAGGGTGGAGGGGGTAGCAGAACGAACCGGGGCGGACGGCAACGCAAGAGCGCCGGGGACACTCCTCGACGCATGAACAAGCGAGCGGCATTGCCGCAGTGGTGGAGTGTGCGAGATGAGTGACCTGCCGAATGGATACAAGTTGGTGAGTGTGGCCGTGGAGCGCGAGCAGTCGTTCCGCTGGTACGTCGCTGTCCCGGAGGACTGGGACGACAAGAAGATCGAGAACGAGTGCCTCACCCAAACGGAGTGGGACGACTGCGGGTTCGACTACACGCACGAGTCCGCCCGCGTGATCAACGTCGACACCCCGCGGAACCTCTGGGACGGGTGCGTGTTGAGCGAGGGTGAGTACTCCATCTATCGGGCTCCGGCCCGCCTGCCGCACAGGGACGACTGGACGGTCGCCGGTGAGCGCAAGTTCGCCACGAACGGGCACGTCCTCATCCTCGACGGCTGCGAACCCATCGAGGCGCAGGGGTGGCTGGCGGATTTCGACGACCCCGTCGGTACGCTGGCGAGCATCCTGCCGGCGGAGAGGGCGGCGAACGTGGTTGGAGAAGTGGACGGCGCGGATGAGCGCAAGACCGTCTACCTCCGCGATGACGACGGACTCGTCGGCGTCGACAACAAGTACACCGACCTGATGGCCCGCGGATACGACGCGAGGCAACCCGACTCGACCATCGAGCCAATCGCGCTGTGGGACGGTGACCGGGTGGTGGCGATCGTCATGCCGATGCGGCTGTCCTGATGCCCGCCTACAAGTCCGTCGAAGTCACCGTCACCCGCCGCAACATCACCCGCGTCGACGTGCCGATCGAGTGGGACGACGCTGCCGTGGAGGCTGCGGTCCTCGCCGATATCGGAGTCTGGGAGGCCAACCTCGACGACCCCGTGGTGGACGTCGACTGGCCGGAAGACCGCACGGTCGGGCAGGGCTACCGCGCTGACGGCACGTACGGGGCGACAGGCTGATGGCGCGCCACATCGAGGCCCCGAAGGTCGTGTCAGAGTGGTCGATCAAGATGACCCGAGAGCAGCAGGTCTATCTGCTGTACGCGGTGTCCGCCGGCAAGACGATCAAGGTGCAGTTGCTGGACGACGACTCGGTCAGGCTGACCGCTGGGATCCCGACGGACCTGATGCCGGACGATACCGGCGTGCTGCCGGTGGCCGACTAATGGCCCGCTACAACAAGGTCCCGCGCCTGCTGTGGACGTGGTAATCTGCTGAGGCTCCTGACGGAGTAACTGCCCCCTGGGCGACTTGCACAGCCTCCCACCCTTCGCCCGGGTGGGGGGCAGCAAGCAGGGGAAGGCGAGTCGCTGGGGAATCACTCTCCAGCACGTTGAACTAAGCCGCCAAGCGGCACGCCGGAGTTGTGCGCGATGCCTGAAATGTGGAGACCGGTCCGAGGATTCTATCAATTCTATGAGGTGAGCGACGATGGGCGCGTGCGGAGCGTGGCGCGGTACGCGGAGTACCGATACTGCGGAGATGCGCGAGTACGGCTCAAGGCCGGACAGGTGCTGTCCCCTAAGACCAGGACTGCGTATGGGCACCTGGAGGTGAACTTGAGCGTTGGGGGCAACTCCAGCATGAGACAGGTTCACCGCTTGGTGCTTGATGCCTTCGTCGGCCCATGCCCTGACGGGTTGGAGGCTTGCCACCTCGACGGCGACGCTGGGAACAACCGGGTCAGCAACTTGAGGTGGGACACGTCAAAGGCGAACACTGACGACATGAGGCGACACGGCACGTTGGCCGTTGGCGCGAAGATGCCTCATTCAAAGCTGTCGGAGCCGCTCGTCAGAGAAATCCTGTCGTCGGTTGAGCCAGGAACAGTGCTGGCCAAGCGATATGGGGTTAAGCCGTCGACTATTTGGATGGTCCGGCACAGGAAGACGTGGAAGCACGTCAGGGTCGACTGATGCCGGCCACGTGGATCCGCCTCGACGTCGACTATGCAGACGACGAGGACATCGATGCGGCCGGCTGGGAGGCTGCTGCGATCTGGCCTCGGCTGATCTGCCTGATGCGCCAGAGCAAGGGCGCGCTGTCCGATCGGCAGTTGGCCCCTCGGTACCTGTCCCGCCGGCTGGCCGACATGCCGGAGGACGTCATCGAGCGCGGAGTGGCCGGACTCAAGGAAGCAGGAAAGCTACTCCGCGGCACCTGCCGCTACCTAGGTCCAGGTGGGCGCAAGAAGGCCGTAGACGGCTGGGTGACTCGTCGCCTCGTTGAGAAGGGCAACGGCCCGACGAAGGATGCTGTTATCGAACCGCTCGACGTCTCTAATGGCGTTCAGGTAGCCCTACCTAGCGCTACCTCTCACGCGGGCGCGCTGTGCTGTGCTGTACTGTCCGGTTCTGTAGAACCAGAAGAGTCAGACGCGCGCGTTGACGACTGGCCCTCCATGCTCCCAGCAGACGAGCCGTGGGACTGGGGCGGCTTCTTCCGCAAGCACGAGCATGGCAGCAAGCCGCATGCCCGCGACGAGCGGAAGGTGCTTGCGCTCATGGACTGGGTTGGCGCCGACTCCGCACGGCTCGACCTCCTCAAGGATGCGGCGGTCAGGGCCGAGGACGCAGGAGATCGGCCGTGGTCGTTCTTGATGTCGATGGTGCAACCAGACGGCGAGTTGAGGTTCCGGGTGCGAAAGCAGAAACCGACCGCCTTCCAAGCCGTCCTGACGCCCGAAGAGGAAGCCGCAGCAATCGCCCGTGGACGTGCGTCCGCAGGAGGGTCCAGACGATGACACTCAGCAAGATGATCACCGGCAACCTCGCCGCACTCAAGGAGCCGTGCTCGCCTGAACAGGCCGCGTGGTGGCTCACGGAACTCTCCGCCCTGCTGGCGCCCAACGACATCGACGCCGACACCCTCACCCGCGCATGGCGCAGAGTCCGCGCCGACGTCCAGGCGCTGCGGCAGGCTGGCAAGTTCGCACCGGCACCGCTGCCGGAGACGGTGGTGGCTGCCTACTGGGCGTGCTGGGAGCCACCGACCTTCCCGGACTGCCCGCGCTGCGACCACGGGATGACCATCGAGGAGCGTGACGGGTCCGACTACGCCGTGCCATGCGAGTGCGAGGCTGGGCAGTGGCGGCGAAAGCAGAGGAGGATGTAATGGGAACCGACAGCGCAATCGAGTGGACCGACCACACTCGCGCCGGATTGTTGTAGTATGTGGGCACCGCTCGCGGCCAAAGCGCCAACCCGGCCCGAGCGAGGCAGGAAGTGAGGTTCCCGACATGCCCGGAGTCAATCCTATCACCGGACGTCCAGGTCCTGCGTCGAAGCCGCTGCGAGACGGCGACAGGAAGCAGGCCCGCCAGCGGATCAACGTAGAGGTCCGCACCGGACGCCGCGTGCACCCGAACAGCATTTCGTGCGCCGACTGCGGCCACTGCTGGGCCGAGGGCGAGCGCCGACACGAATACGACCACCATCGCGGTTACGCAGCGGAACACCACGGCGACGTCGAGGCGGTCTGTACTACTTGTCACGCTCGGAGGCGCCACGAGGCGGACACTCACTGCAATCGCGGCCACGAGTGGACCGACGAGAACACGATCCGACGTAGCAGCGGCAGGCGGGCTTGTCGGGAGTGCACCCGGGCCAGAGACAGGAAGAGGCGAGACGCGGCCTACTGGCGGAGATACAGGGCTGATCGGAAGGAGCGAGACGATGGGTAGCACGACAGCGATCGAATGGGCAGACCGGACTTTTAACCCTTGGAGTGGTTGCCAGAAGGTCAGCCCCGCCTGCGCCAACTGCTACGCCGAGAAGTCGCCCGGTTCCGTGTTCCGCGGGGTGAAGTGGGGGCCGGACGCTGAGCGCGTCGTTTCCGCCGATTCGACGTGGAAGAACCCGCTCCGGTGGAACCGGAAGGCCGAGCGCGACGGGACCAGCCCCCGGGTCTTCTGCGGGTCGCTCTGCGACGTCTTCGAGGCCCGCGACGACCTGGACGAGCACCGGGCTCGGCTGTGGGACATCATCGAGCAGACACCGCGCCTGACGTGGCTGCTGCTGACGAAGCGGCCGGAACAGATCAAGCGCCGCGTGCCGATCGAGTGGTGGTGCGACAAGCAGGACGAGGGCGGCGGCTGGTACTCGAAGGTTCCGATCGAGTGGCCCTCCAACGTATGGATCGGCTGCACCGTCGAGGACCAGCAGCGGGCCGACGAGCGCATCCCGCACATACTCCGCATCCCGTCGCCGGTCCGGTTCCTGTCGATGGAGCCGCTGCTAGGGCCGGTGGACCTGTCCGGCATCTACGACCCCGACGCGGACGACCGCTACTTCGGAGGCGACGGCTACTTCCCGCCGCCGGCAGAGCCGATGGTCCAGTGGGTGATCACCGGCGGCGAGTCCGGCCCGAAGGCGCGGCCGTCGCATCCGGACTGGTTCCGGTCGCTGCGGGACCAGTGCCAGGCGGCCGGGGTCGCCTACTTCCACAAGCAGCACGGAGAGTTCGGACCCACGCCGGACAAGTCCGAAGACGTCCGAAGACGCCTCCCGTTCGGCCGCGGAACCGACGAGATGGAGATGGGACTCGGCGGGTGGGTCCGAGCCGGCAAGAAGGCAGCGGGCACCCTGCTGGACGGTCGCGAGTGGCGCGAACTGCCTCGATGAACGCGCCAGCCACCTCCGCAGCAGAACAGGCCGTACTCGGCGCCGCCCTCCTCCGGGCGTCCACCATCGACGAGGCGATCGACGCTGGCCTCGAACCCGGCGACTTCGGAGAGCCTGCACACCGGCTCGTCTGGGAGGCTGCGGCCGCACTCCACGCTGAGCGGCAGCCTGTGGACATGGTCACGCTACCGGAGCGGCTGGGCACGAGCCTCGACCATCACGGGGGACTACGCCTGCTGGCCGACCTGACGGCCGCCTGCCCGTCCGTGCGGAGCATCGACACCTACGTCGAGATCGTGCGGTCAGCGGCTCTAGGGCGGTCTCTGGCCCACGTAGCGGACGAGATC
>Ga0114918_10002071_pt1 | contig 17982 bp, 36 predicted proteins | sample LantaG_FD_87015 | JGI IMG/M metagenome (GOLD analysis project Ga0114918, IMG submission 87015) | Deep subsurface microbial communities from Baltic Sea to uncover new lineages of life (NeLLi) - Landsort_02402 metaG | ecosystem: Environmental > Aquatic > Marine > Oceanic > Sediment | place... | reverse complement strand
GTGCTTCAAGATACGATCAACGACGTATTCCGTAGTGGCGGTTGGGTAGGCCATCACCTTTTGAGGAAACTAGCAGAGCTTGCGATACATCACGAAGGCTTTGAGGCTTTCGAGGACACGACGCTTTTAGAAAAAACAGAATCTCTTGCTGCGTTAGACAATCCGTGGGATAAGATTGCCGTAGTATGGCAGGCAGTAAAGGACATTCTTAGCGTAAGTGGCTTTGACCAGCCAACTACCGTAGACATTACTGATTTTGACAGCGCTGCCTACTTGGTTGGAACTGCGATGTACCATCTCGCTACGTCAACTTTTTTCCGGGCAGAAGACCCGGAGTCAATGGAAGGCGGACAGCAGCAGGTCAATCAAACGTATGCAATGTGTAAGATACTTCCGGCATTACACACGGTGTATGAACATCTAAAGAAGATGGGCACGCAGGAATTCCATGCGTTTGGTGTACGGCATATAGGGAGCACTGAACCAACGAGTAACTACCATGGTTTGTGCCTTTATCGTACCAGGGAGCATGCCGAGGAGCTCTTGGAACTCTGGAAGAAAACGGAAGATCACGATGCTACTTTATGGGAAATCGTCCCATGTGTTGTTACCGTAGATGGTGGCTTACAGTGGTCTGAGCAGTAGATACCTAAAGAAGGAGTTAAGGTCATGGATATAAACGCAACGCACGCGGTCTTCTGGAGGAAGTACCCAGTAGTCACAAGCCATCAGGGAAGGTACGAGGTCGTCGAGTACCGTGCGTACAAAGCAACAAACAGACACACCTTGCGCCGCTTAAAGAGCATGGGGTGGACGGCGGAGGGACCGCTGGACGAAGTAGTGCTGCGCACCGAGGAGGAATGTCAACGAGCAGCCGAGCGGCTTAACCAGCGGCAGTCGGCAACGCTAGAAGGAAAAGCGCCCACCACAAGCATGCTTCTCCTAAAACCATTAGGAAAGGGAAACTGATGAAATTTAGCGTCTCATTCAAAACTCCGGATGCTGTAGACTTGGTTATCAAGGAAGAACTAGAATACGAAACTCCCGACGATGAGGAATTACACGAGTTCAGGAGCAACTACGACGACCCTGTAGAGGCTTGGCGTGAGGAAAAGGAACAGGAGCTTAGGGACTTCGTGCAGAATTGGGTACAGCACGGAGAATGCGTTACGATCGAATTCGACACCCGCGCAGGCACCGCAACAGTGCAGACTGTAAAATAAGGGTATGAACGACCTAATCCCGATCCTCATCATTGAGCCCAAAGGAAACCTGCGTAAGGCTTGGTACGGAGAAGAAGAGGGCCGCGTAACGTTCCTAAACGATTCCAAGCTGGACGGTATCACCAGAAATGATCGAGAGGTTTCCTGGTTAAAAGCTTGGTCTCGGCATAATTCTGAAGTGTACGCACACTTGACCTACCCTGATTTCATTGACGAAGGCGTAGCGATAAGTGTGGGTACCCCGGAGCATCACGTCAAGGTTGACACGGAGGTTGGCCTCTTAACCGCCATCATAGAATTGGTGGCCACCAAGAATAAACAGGTCCTTCAAATCTTGAAGAACAATGGTTTCGCTTGGGCTACGACAAAGAAGAAAAAATAGACTATACTTGACATTGCGGTGGAGCAGCGCATACTGACTCCACTTATTACGAGGAGCAATATTACCATGTCCGCGCACTTTCCTCCCTTAGACTTAGAGCTCAATGTGATCGAAACTGGCGTCAACGTGCGTCAGTTTACGGGACAGGTAGAGCACAGGACCATGACCCAACAGTGGGCCGCTCTACAGACGTTCCTAGCAAATCACCATAGGCGTCGTTTGCTTATCCAAGAGCTCGTCACGCGCGACATCCGGGAGGGGCGCACAATCTTAGTGGTATCCGATAGACTAGGTTTAGCGGAATGGCTAACACAGGAGCTACAAAACAACCTGCCGATAGCCGATATCGGGTATCTGCATGGAAGTTTAACACAGGTGAAACGAGCACTTCTATGGAAAAGCCTTGGAGCGGGGGAGCTGCGCTGTCTGGTAGCTACCAACATCGTAGACCTCGCACAAGTACCGCTAGGCGGAACCTTTGACACGGTGCATATAGCAACCCCGCCTTCAATCACACGGTTCGCCAACCGTATAAATGTATTGTATAGACCAAAAGATCCAGGGCATCACGCGGTGATCCGCTACTACCTGGATGACAGTCCCTGGTTGTTCGGCCATCTTAAACGAGTAGAGATGAGATTATACGATACATTAACTGTAGTGAAAGGCTTCAATCCATGAAATATAATCTTTTCTGTCTGGTGCTATTGGTTGGTTGCCAGAAACACGATACACCAAAAGTACGAAAATCTAAGTGGCCTACTACTTTCCAAACAGCAAAGGCAATAGCCGAACGTGAGATCTACAAAGACCAACGAGTAACATTCTACTGTGGCTGCGCGTACTCGAAAGAAGGACTCATCGATCCTGTTAGCTGTAGTTACAAGCCGCGCCAGTCCAAGACACGCGGACAGCGTATGGAATGGGAACACGTTATCCCAGCCGCTCAGTTTGGTTCACATCGTCCTTGCTGGAAGGGCTGTGATGGTTTGAAGGGGCGCATGTGTTGCCGTAAAACAGATGCAACGTTCCGTAAGATAGAAGCCGACCTGATGAACCTGGTGCCATCCGTAGGGGAACTCAATGGAGATAGAAGTAGTCGACCGTACGGCGGCGTCGAAGGTGAACCAAGACGCTACGGAGCATGCGACTTCGAGGTAGACTTCAACAAAGATGTTGCAGAACCACGGGAATCTATTCGTGGGGATATAGCGCGTATCTACAAGGATATGATGCAACGTCACCCGGGACAAATCATAGTCACACCGGAACAGCAGCAACTGTTTGACCAGTGGGACCAGCAAGATCCTCCCAGCGCAGAAGAAGGTGCGCGCGTAAACAAGATACGCGCACTGATGAAAGGGGTTCGTAATGAGTATTGTACTAATGCCAAACCACGCTAAGAAATGCGCCTTTTTGAATGACACTAGAGCGCATTGCACGTGTAAAGCAAAGTTCAACGGAAAACCGTTTGCGCACTGGCAACGAGAAGCGGAGCGTCTTGTGGTTTCGCAGTTGTTGAGCGCGTCCATGCTAGAAGAAACTTCTATTATCGGACTACTTGCGCGCAGACGGATTTTAGACTTGGCTATTGCTGAGCACCCAGAGCTCGTTACAGAATTACTGCAAGAGCGCGCCGCCTATCAGTCGGGGGTAGCTTCGGCGCTGTCTTCGATGCTTGGCCGGTAATAACAAAGCGTGCGGAGGTAGGCAATGACTGATCAGATAAGGTGGTTTCCTGGGGAACGTAAGGCCATACGTAACATGTTGATAGAAGCGCAGGATCTGGGGTACGGAAATTTCATGAGTTGGCTAAAAGAAGCGTGGATACTAACCACGTTAATCAAGTACCCGGTTTTCAGTGTTGAGGACGCTATTCGAACTGCAATGGGTTCGCTCAACGAGGAGGTACTCCTAAAGGGAATGTCGCGTGAAGAGGCTATTGAGCTGCTGAAGAAGCGTTTGGCGCTGGTCAACTTTGCGGTGAGCGTGGAGCTATGATGACTACTGAAAAAGATAAGAAAATGGCACCCACTAAAGATCTTCGCGAAACTCTGGCTGAGGTTCAACACGAAATTTGGGCACATTGGATGCGCTACCAATTATCAGTGTGCATGCGCGGCGGAAACATTACTCTGGATGGCGATGTTGTCGCGGGCCCTGTCGTGGTTATACCACGCGATAAAGTGGAGCGTTGGGAGCGTCAGCTAGCCACGCCATACGAGGAGCTCTCTGAGAAGGAAAAGTACAGCGACCGCGAGCAGGCGGACAAAATTCTGGAGGTTTTGGGGAAGCACATCCTGAACGTATGTGGAGATAGGAACTGTCATAAAGTACGCTTCTGGGTCAAGGTAGACCAGTGCGATAATGCTTATTGTGGGGTGTTTACTAAGGCAGAGAAAAAGGCTCACGAAAAAGAAACGCCTCCTTCAGATACCGGGTATTACTGGGAGGAGCACACCTACACTGCAGCTGAGCTGTCATCAGAAGAACAGGACATCCCTGAGGTTGGTTACTCCCCTGAATTTCTTGCTTTGGAGAAGGTGTTGTTCAACCCTGATGTGGAACATGCGTGGTCGGTAGAGGAATTGCAAGACCATATATTTGCCGGGATCTACCACTGGGCCAAAATGATGGAGCGGAAGCATGGCAAAAAGTAAAAAAGTCTACCAGATCCCCTTCGACGATAATGGTAGTCTCATGTCGTACCCACTACGAAAGTACGTGAGAGACGCCGATGGAAACAGTCGTATCTGGGTACCTAACTTGCGAGACAACTATGAGTTCGAGGCCACGATGACTTATCACGGCTTCGATAACGGTATCCGTTCTGCGCACAGGATCATATGGCGTGATGACGAGGGGCACACTTATCCCATGTTTATCTCGCGTTTCGGGGAAGCGTTGGAAGCGCACGGCATGCAGGGTAAAACCATGACAGGATGGTGGATGTTCATGAAACAGGGGGAGAACTTTTCCCTGCGTGCGGTTACGCCAAAGATGAAAAAGAAAACAGCCAAGCAGAAGAAAGTGGAACCCAACACTAACTGCTTTGTGCACTCAAGCGCCTTTGAGAGCATGCGCAACGAACGTAATGCACTACGGGCGCAGCTGGACCAGTGGGATAGGGTCTGCTCAACGACATTACTGCCGTCTATCTATCACTATATCTCATCGATCGTGAAAAAAGAAAACGAGAAGGACGGCTAACCTATGGACTTCGGTACTTTTCTTTTGTACTTCCTTGGCGCAGTAGTAGCTCTAGTAGTCGGCTGGAACCTGCTTTGGCTATTGTTCCTACTGCTGGGCGCTTCCACGGTACGTGCAGTAGACGGGGTAAACAAGAAAACTGGACAGCGCGCTAACGCTAAATGGGAGCGCATAGAAGCAGAAATCGAGAACGAAGATGACCCCAACTGAATTCCAGCGTGCCGGATACTGTGTTCTCCTATTCCTCACTGGGTTTGTAACGGGGCTAAACTTGTCGCAGTATGGAGAAGATCCACCAGACTGGAGGAAAGCTCCTGTAGCGGTGTTATTCGCTATTTTTTTCTCAGTGTTGCTTCTACGTAAGGATGCTTAACCACATGTTTGATTCCTGTATCGATGATAGCTACGACGCAGAGCCCATAGCAGTACGTGAGGAAAAGTTCCCCGTGGCACGTAAGCAACACACGTGTATGGAATGTGGAGAACCTATTCCAGCTGGAGCGCGGTATGAGTATGTGAAAGGGCTCTGTGATGGTAGCTGGTTTACACACAAAACGTGTTGGTCTTGCAAGGTGATGCGCGATAGCCTGTTCCACAGTTGGACCTATGGCCAAGTATGGCAAGCGTTTAAGTATGCTTACGACTTCACTCCTTTCGAGGTACCGAGCAGTGAGTGATTTATCTGACGCTAGAGAAAATGCACGTGACCGGTTAGCGGAAGAGCTCCGAAACGGTAACGTGGACGCCTGTCTTATACCTTGGATAGAGTTGCTTAATGCTATTCCTGGTGTCACTACTGCGTATTCATGCGAGGGGCATGGAGGCGAAAGGAGCGCCCACGCGTACGTTATTTTGCTATTAGACCGGGAACTCATTGAAGCATTTTATCTATGGCGCGGGATCTTCATCAAAGACGCTCCCTTTCCTGTTTCGTTAGACTTCCAATACGTGCCGGACAAGTACGGTTTTATACAAGAACGTGTGTGGATCAACGGAGACCCCGATTATATAGGTGAAGATTGTCTTACGATGTTCGCTTATCTAACCACGTTCCTACAATACATCAGTCGGATGGTCTACAAAGGACAACACGATGGAAATTAAAACACACGAAGAGATACGAAAAGCCCAAGCACGTATTTGGGAAGGTCAGCATTGGACGCGCACGACAGCGGTAGGTGGTAACATTTGGCCAGACTCCTTAGTGATCACAGAGCGGGAGGGTTCATTCTTGGGCACGTAACTACCATGGTGATCGTACCTCGTAAACGGATAGGACGCACGTTCCCCATTCGTGCCGACGTCCTCGTAGCTAACTACGCGCTCACCTACGATCCGGTCAACCATCTAGGTGAGCTAGAAAGTCGTCTAGCTGACTATGAGGTGACGTTGTTTGCCATTATGGAACAACAGCATCCAGATCTGGAGAAGCTTCAGGGAATGGCACGTAGTATTTTAGAGGGGACGTCAAATTGGCTTCCCACTAAAGAAGAGGAAGACAACTCTCTTGAAGAAGTAATCCTAGCGACCGAAAATCAGTGCACAGAAGGGTAACACCGCATTAACCTTAATGCGTACGAAAGGACAACTCCATGAAACTTACATTCCTCGGCACAGGTAGTGCGTTCGCCATGAAGAACTTCCAGACCAACATGCTTATCGAGTTTGATGACGGTTACAAGCTGCTCATCGACGCTGGTGGAGACATCCGTTTTTCGTTAGCGGAGCAAGGACTCGGCTACATGGATATCAATGGCGTGTACGTATCGCATCTGCATGCGGACCACATCGGAGGTATGGAGTGGCTGGCCTTCACCACTTACTTTGACCCGCGTTATCAGGGACGTCCCGACCTGTTTATCAGTGAGTTTCTGGTAGACGATTTGTGGACGCGTAGCCTTTCTGGAGGGTTGGCGTCTCTCCAAGGAAAGCGTAATACCATCGACCGATTCTTCAATGTGCACCCCGTAGAGAAAAACGGTGTGTTCGCCATCGACCATCCCACAAACAGCCCCGAGTTCCAGCTGGTGCAAACCGTACACTTTGTTAACGGGTACACCTTCGAGCTTTCCTTTGGGCTCTTGTTCGAGGCTGGAGATGAGGTTGTGTTTATCACCACGGATACGCAATTCGCTCCTAACCAGATCAAGGACTTTTACAATAAGGCCACGGTGATCTACCATGACGTGGAATGCTCTCCCTTCCGCAGCGGGGTTCACTCACATTTTGACGAGCTAGTGGGACTCGAAGAAACGACCAAGAACAAGATATGGTTGACCCACTATCAAGACGTTGTAGTGGACGATTGGGAAGAGTGGGAAGCTAAAGCGAAGGCAGCTGGTTTCCGCGGTTTCATTCCCAAGGGCCACGTGGTGGAGTTTTAGACAAAATGGATAAAGAGTGGGAAGAGCGCGTCCGTTTTATCACGGGAGGGGAAGAGGAAAAGGAAGAGGACGGCCCACCTCCCAATTTTGACGTGACCGTGCATCAAGACATATACTCACGCCAACAAGTATTTTTAGCGTCGTACTCATGCGCTAAGTGTGGCGACGAGACCTTCGCAGAAATACGGCGATCGGATGTAGAAATAGTGGAGAGAGGACCACAAGCAATAGTGGAAGAGTTGGTGGCTAAGGTACGGGGCGCTCGTGTGTGCGAAAAGTGTGCAGGTAAGTAGTCTACGCGCTAGCTAATCTTGTAAAATAGAAGAGACCTTAATATCCCCCAACACTAGGAGAACTACTGTGACTGTCAAACAAATGATTGAAGTGCTGCAACAGCTTCCGCAAGAGTACGAGGTATTACTGTCTACTGACGCAGAAGGCAACAGGTACGCCAAGTTTGCAGAATGCGGAGGGGGAAAAATCATAGACGCGCGACACGCTTACGATGTGGAAGCGATTGCTTCCGAGGACTGGGATAACGAATATAGTGCAGAGGATGTATACCCGGGAGACGACGCAGTTATCCTGTGGCCTGCATAAGGAAACATGATGAAGATCACAAACCGTATCCCTAAAGAATTCGTGATTGCCGCGGGTGCTGGACAAACCGGCTTTGGCCCCGGAAATGATCCATTCGAAACGGGCTCCTACGACCAAGCTCTGGTAGACGCTGGTATCGAAAACTTCAACATCGTAAAGTACACTAGCGTTATACCTCCCGAAGCGTATGAAATATCGATGGAGGACGCTGTTAGTCGTGGACTCACACATCACGGCATGGTGCTTGAATGTATCATGGCGCGGCAGGACGGGATACAGGGTGAACACGTATGTGCTGGTGTAGGCCGGGCTAGCGTGTGGGACGACAACGGTGAGCTCATCGGTGGGTTTGCCACGGAATATGAAGGACACGGGTCTACAACGTTTGCCGCGCGGGAGCTAAAGACTGCCCTTCACGGGATCTTTGAAAGACGCAACTACGAAGATAAGGGGTACTCCATGGGGGACATGCACTTCGTTACCAAAGATCTCGTTATTGACGAGAGCTTCGGAACGGTATTAGTAGCGGTAGGTTTTATGACGTTCACCCTAATAGTGCTCTGAGATAAGGAAAACACGAATGAGCTTTTCAGATGACCTGAGGCTAGCGCGCGTTCCGGCACACATGGACCGTTGCGCAGACTGCGGAAATCCTCCGCATCCCGACACCTTGGAGTTTTACCAGATTGTACGTACGGGTAAAAAGTTATGCCTACGCTGTTTCTTCGAGGCTCTCGGAGAGGAGCGCCGACGGGTGCAGCAAAGCGACGTCTACTGGGAAGCACAAAAAGAGCGCCAGTTTACTTCGATTCTATTCATGGGTAGCGGAGACCACTCCTCGTTGCGCAAACGGGATTTATGCGAACGGTTAGAGTGGGCCATTCAACTCCTTGGTGACACGCAACAAGTCCCAATGTGTACTGACCCAGAGGGGTCGGCTGCTGCCCACCGTAAATTATGCGCAGAAATCTCTGTGGTGCTTGACGCTACGGTACGTGATATTGCCATGGCGCTAACAGGTAAGGAATGGGACCCTAAGGAGCCCTAATGAAAATCGGGTTAAGCCGCAGAAAGAAGCGGCACATAGTGTGCACGGGAAGCAGGCCAACAACGGGAGCGATTAAAAGAGAAACGATTGAAGTGAACTGCGTTAACTGTCAGGTCACTATCGACGTTGTTAGCTTCCTAGATAGTATCCCCATTGAGGTGGTTGCGTGCCCACATTGCCGTACTATTTTCAATCGAGTGACCGGTAAGGTGCTCGGAGAGAAGGGAGCATAGCATGTACTGTCCACTGTGCGGAAGCAAGATGGAAGAAATAGCGGGGCACACAGAAAAGGAATCCCGGGGAAACAGCTTCGACGACTATTATTTGGAGCAAGACGGGGAGACCACCATAATAGAAAAGGTGGACTACTCTATCCACTGGAGATGCACGGGACCCAATAAATGTTTCGGTGCCCGCTACCCCCTACGGCAACACCATCCTTTCAAGGGATGGGAGAGCGCACCGGGTGATAGTTGGTCGCTTTCTTGGATCAAGTAATAGCCAAGATAAAGGACTGCACAAATGACTGTAGGTGAATACGTTACCATCTCGATCGTGGTCGGCGTCATATTGATGCTCATTACCGCTGTTGGAAGCTATGTTTCAGATAACACGATTGGTTTAAAGCTGCTTATTATCGAGCTCTTTGCCACCGCGTTAGTTGCGGCAACGTGTTTCATGTTCATCCCCTACCAAGATGACAAGATACTAAGAGCCCGGTATCGAGAAAAGGTCATAGACGAAATCTACTCATGTCAGAGCCGCTGCTTCGATACGTGCATGAATCGGGAACCAAAGAAAAAACAATAATGACATTACGTGATATCCAACGAGATATATTTCCTTACATCTCCCTGCTGCTGAAAGAAGCACGCATGTGTCCTAGATGCTTAGAGGACGGCTTCATAGAGTGGGTCCAAGTTTATGACACGCACGCATGTAATCGTGGCGCGATAGAACCTGACGAGCAGTTTTGTGCGCGCTGCAATACACGTTGGGGAAAAAATCAATGCATTGAGATTGCGGCGCTATTACAGGGTGTCCTGTACTCCAAAGGGGTAGAAGATGAAACGATGGGCCCCCTTCTCGTGAGCAACATATTATATGCGCAGGAACGCCGCGACCAAGACATTGAAAAACGAGAGCCAGCCTACAAATACGATACCCGAGATGGGTGGGATGACGAAAAGTTGGACCGCTAACTGAAGATACTTGACATTGATTCATAGCTGCCTACAATAGAGGCAACAAATACAGGAGTGCCATCATGAGCAACGAGAAAAAGACTGTCGACTGGAAAGATTTTTCGGTTCTTGCGAACAGGGAAGACGACGTCCGGGAATTATGTAACCGGTTGCTAAGTGCCTGGGGCTACAATCTGGACGATCGTAGACCTGGGATCGCCTATGTGGACGCGCAGGGCCATCCGGTAACGGATATGGATCTGGCGGTGTTTCTCTCCTCTATGGTGCAGCACCGCGTGGTGGCTAATTTGCCTGAGTACAAAGCTCGTCGGGCAGCCACTAAACGCGATGGAGAGTGGGTCACCTCCAAGGAGAACCGTCATGGGCGGTTGATGGGTTTGATCTCTAATCAAGCTCTTGGATCTTTTGGTGTGCGCATCGAAGATCTCAACGTTATCCAGGTCACCGCGGGAGGAGACACTAAGGTTGGAGCTCCCCGCGCCATGAATCTCGTCGACATCACGGGGGAGTGGTATGGGGGTTGGAGTGAGGGGATGGAGATCTTGCCCACGGGTCTCCCCAAGGCTGTTTTCGCGTCCCTAACGGAGGCCACCAAGACCCTCAAGTTCCAGTATTTCATTCACCCCAACCATTGGCCCAGTCTCTACGGCGTGTACTACGCTGTGGCGAAGGGTGCTATTCTGCGCCTGGAAGACGAGCGCAAAGTGCTGCGTAAGGTTATCGCGGAGATGCAAGAGAAGCTGGGGATCCCGAAGACTGAGTGGCCCAAGTCCGAGACGGTGGGCGAATCGAAGAAGGTTACTATGCTGGCTTATGAGGTTAAGCTGGAAGGGTTCACAATTACCGGAGATTACCCGTACAACAAGCTGCTCGACGTTGCTAGCAAGGGAGCCTACGACACACTGGTGGCCCTCAATCGTCGGTTGGGCGAGTTTCTGGAGCAGCTGCGTTTTCTTACGCGGGCCACGGAGTACGCGTTCCGTCATCACGCGGTAAAGCCGAACATTTCAGACGACACACTGAAGGAGTGGCTTAGTGGTGCCACGGATAAGCAGCCGAGGTTGCCCGCGTGGATCAAAAGCCGCACTGAGGGTAGCGCGTGGGAAACCGGTTATAAGGAGACGGAGCGCGCCAAAAACCGTTGGGCACGGCTACCTATCCAAGATGGAAAAGCGCTGCTGTTCCGTGTGTGGGAAAAGACGGAAACTGTTGCCGCTTAACCCTTAACACGCCACTTCCACTGTAAAATACAACTGGATACCCGTTCTCTAACCTTAGGTGCGACAGACTGTATTAGTCCGGCACCCCACAAACAGGAGGTTGACTACCATGCCTAAAATTACACTTCCCCTTTTCAAAGATGTGTTCCATTCTTACAATATTAAAGGGCTCTCTGATTGGGACGACCTTCCTATCCTGGGGAGGTTAAACCTGAAGATCTTACTAACCTCTCTTCGTAGAAGAGAAAAGAGGGCCACCTCGGATATCAGTACTTACTACGACAAATCACGTATCTTTTTTGGACATATGGGTAGCCATTTCAAACGGCTAGCGAGCGCTTATGATAACCCAGAAGTAGAGCTGGGGAGATCAGAGGAGGGCTGGTATAATGGACTGGAGCCGATAGACCTTCCTAGTTTAGTACGTAAGGCTGGATCCACTACTTTTAACATCTGTGGCTGGTGCACACATAACAGTGGAGGAACCTATCGGTATGATTGTGCGCTTGTTACCCGGTGTGGGCTACTTCCTGATAAGTACGACGAAGATTACGATGGCTTATGTGTGCCAAACACCGAAGATAGTACCGCGATCACCACATGTCACTTACACACGCTGTCTTTGGTGCAATGCACCGACATCGCTAAATGGTACAAGAGTAAAGCGGAAGGGGCGTTTAACGCCAGAGAAGACACTCGTGTGGCGATTAAGCATGTCCAGCAACTGATAGCGGACGCTATCGTAGATAAACCCTATCTCATAAATTTACGCCCTTCAGATTGGTTTAATGTAGGCGACGAGATCGTGTTCAACCTGACCGACTTTGTGAGTGACGACGCAGATATCAAGCTGCTTGTGGAAGACACCTGGGTACGTGGAATCGTTGTTCCAGGGTATCGGCATCACGACGGCTGTGTAAGCTGCGGTTTTGACGTCCGTGTTCATACTGGAAGCAACCTCAATGGGAGGGGAGGTGGAGCAGGAAGCAACTCTCCTTACGTACTCAAAGTGGATGAATATGAGTATTTGAAAAAAGCGGCGGACGACGACCTAGAGTTTCTAGACCTGTGGCTAAACAGCATACTGGAGGAATACAGTGTAGACCAGTTTGACGCGGCCCAGTACACCATTGACCTACGCGCAGGGACCGTGGCAGAAAAATAGTGGGGCACGTGTACCAACCAAAACGAAGTAACCGTATCACGCTCATGCACGTGTTCGTGTTGCTTTTTGTATTGATTGTAATGGGGTCTTTGTGGGGTGCGGTAAGTTGTGATTGGCAGCGCTATGAAGATGACGACGATCATGGTGTTAGCGTACGTACTGGATCTCGGGGCCATCGCAGAGGGTATTCAAACGGAGGAAAATACTGATGACAGATAGAACAGAAAACAATGAGCCACCTGTACACGATTGCTGCGGTGAGGAGGTATGCTGTCCTTCTATACCCGATCCTCCCTCAGAAGAAGAACTAGCGCAGCAAAAGGCTTTTGACGAGGAGCACGCGAAGGCGACAACCATAGATGAAGACGATGGTATACATCTAGAATGGTACAAAGAAGTGGAGGGCGTACGCACTACGGATGACTTGGTACAGTTTATCAACCATCTGTTACACGACTACAACCATGACTACGGTACCATTTGCCACGCGATAACAGCCGCAGCGATTGCAGCGGCTAAAACCGTAAACAGCGATCCTCGTCAAGGGGGCATTACGGGATTCCAAGCAAGCTGCATCATGTGGTTGTTCATCCAGCAGTGGATGTTCAAAGAGGGGCCGATGAAGCTAATGGTCTACGACCAAATGCTCTATCCACAAAACGAGCGTCAGTTCACGCAGACTATTAGCGCGGACACTTGGAAATTCTTGCAAGAGACGGCGCAAGAAAAACTCAACACGACGACGCGCGCCGCCCCGAAGGTAATTCGCCACTGGGAATCCATTGTGGCAGGTACCGTACCATTTGGTTATACGGTTAACCCTGAGTCGGCAGGTGACGCAGAAGATGAAGAGGAAGGATAGTTCGCCGTGTATAGACAACTTGCGAGACGTCGAACGAGGATACAGGAGAGACAGATAATGGACAACATGAAAAAGTATGACCACGAAGTGCATGCTCAAGACCATAGGTTCTTGGATAACGTTCTGGAACCCCTGCGCATCGAGGCGTTACAGGTACAGGAACGGTTTAGCCACGCCACGAAGAAGTACCGCCATGACCGTACTACACAGGACGGTAGCATACTGGTAGAGCGGCAGGTATTTATACACATAATGGACCGTCTTAGTTATCGGAAGATCGCTAAAGTAGGCAGCTGGAACGTTAATACAATGCGGGACGAGCTGAAGTATGAGGTAGTGCGCGATGCTCACGGAATTACCACCCGGGTAGACGCCGAAAACTTTTCTATCCGCGTTCCTGCAAAAGCGGTTATCGATTTCGTAGCTGCGTACGAGCTCCATGTATGTCAACGAGGTACCCCTGTGGTCCTAGAAGAGAGCTCTTCCAAGATTCCCTATAAACGTACCGTTACAACCATGAAGTTTGACGAGGACCGGGGATACCAGAAAATACGATACGTGAGCCCCTTTAAAGAGTGGGACAAGCTGTAGCTCACATGACCAACAAAACCCTCGTAGGCAACTTGGAGGCACTGTACAATGCGGCTCAAACAGACTAACTGTATAACGTCGTCAACAAGTACGGTGGTCATATTCGTATAGTCTAATGAAACTGTATCGAGCCACAGGCCATGTACCTATCCTGGTGTACTTCTTTGCGGAAGACGACGCAGACTCTTTTGTAAAAGTAGAAGGAGCACTGTGGACAGAGTCCTACGAAAAGGACGACACATCCAGAGGAGAAGTGGTCGTGCAAACTCTACGTGCAGCTACGTCCTTGCAAGAACTTCACAAGGACAAGTGGCAAAACAGCATTCCGTGGTTTACGCCAGAATTCGGGGAAGTGGTCACTTGTGCGGAGTTTTTAATAGCACAAGAGGAAGAGGCTTGTGCTAAGGCAGCCGACGCTCGCCAACTGCGTTTCTTTTTTGCGAGGAAGCACCAAAAATGACGAAGAAAAGCCTCAAAGATCTTGGCTATGAGATAGACGTGATGGAGACGTTCCTAGAAAACACCTTCAAAGAATTGGAATCGATTGTTCCTATGGACATAGAAGATCGCCCAAAGTTTTTACGCCTGTTGCGCGTAACTGCCGTGTCGGCCGGTTTAGCTTACACAACAGAAAGGGTGTACGATGAGGGGCCCGTAGGTCTTCTGTCCGTGATGAAAAGTGAGCTGAATCTTATTCTAGCTGCTATAAATCAGGTCAAAGCAGAGCGGAGTAAAGAAGAGCACGACTGCGTAGGCTGCGAAAAGAAAGATAACTGCCCTATCGCGCAGTATGAGTGGGTTGTACCTCCCACAGATGAAAACGGTGATAAGCTTCTACACTAACCCTATAACATGGCTTACGATCACAGCAACAATGCACAGTTGCCTCAATAGGAGAACACAATGAAAGTCTTTTTAGTGTCACGACATTTAGCTAAGAGTACACTCAAAAACAAAGTTGCGGTGTACGCAATGGAACGCGATATCCCCAAATCCAAAGCAGCGACAAAAGCACAAGAGCAAGTACAGGTTTGTGTGGAGGTACAGGGAAAGGTGGACAACGAAGAGCAGCTTCTCAAAGAATTCATGGTCAACCACGAGGAGCGGCTAGGGATTACGCTGGCTCAGCTGCTGTCGAGAAACGAATACGCAAATTTAACCCCGTTGCGTAAGCTAATGCGCATATTGCTTATGTTTGCAGGTAAAGCAAATGAGGTTCTGACGGTAAACCAGAAACTGTCCCAGGAACGGGCGGCGCTTAATACGCAGCTGGAGGACCTGATTCAGCGGAACGACGATGTGGTAGAAGAAAACGAAAAACTGCTAGCTACGCTCCAAGAGTTGAACGGGCGGCTTACGAACCAGAGTAAGGCCAGGGAGCTCTACGAGAAGGAAGCAAAAGCGCTGCGAGAGGATCTTACCATAGCCTACCGTAAACGTGCTGGTAAGCGTTTTGCAGATGTTGCCGTAAACACGCAAGATAACGTAAAAGGGTACACTGGTGAGGTACATCTACATGCGGATGACCCCGCTTGGAAAAACTGGACCATGATCGTGCACGCTTGTCCTAAATGTTTTGCCTCTCCCGCGCCATTCCCTAATCGCACTGTAGGTTGCTCTAGGGGATGTCTGGCTAAAGACGACGCAGAAAGCATGTCACCCGAGAGTTGGAACGATTGGGTTTCCGCTTATGAAAACAAGGTAAACGAAATATCTAGTACGAGCGCGTCTAAGAAAGAGGACGAGCAGCTGGGGTTTGCCACATCGGGGAAAAAAGCTCCCGACTCTGTGATCATTATGGACGGCAAGGAGATCCACCCTGAAAGCGACATACATCGGTGCTGCTGTGACGTGCACACTACGGAAGCGCCGGTAGAGGATGACGAAGAATGTCAGACTGTCTCAGCGATGCTACGGTATAGAGTAGCGCTACTGGAAGAAAAGGTCGAAGCACTCCTAAGTTCAGGCGTTACGACGCTAAACGCACTGTCAACACACCTCAGCTTCCATGCGAGTGGGCGCAAGCTATAGCTCCGCCCAACGCGCTAAGAAGGCTACGCTACAAGACTGCGTAAAATAACAACACATCTTGTAAAATACATGGGGATAGAGAACACTAGTCACTCAGACAAAGGGAAACCTATGACTACAGCTAAACCACGGAAACCGTTAGGAAGACCTGGCGGTAGTAACACACAAACGATAAACGCTGCCATCGTTGAACTAGCGCGTGTTAGCGAAGCGTACGGGATGATCGTGGAGCAGGTCGCTGGATTAGCGAATACGCAAGTGCAGATAATTTCCATGGTACAAAAAAACGGAGATTACGCAGGGGAAGCAATCACTGCTATGGCAGATGCGTTGACCGCATTCGAAGAGCGCTTGTTTGTGATAGAGGCTAAGCTAGGCATAGACGCCCGCGATGTCGCCCCAGAGACAGAAGACTCCGTGTAGTGCGCGCTATGCCAATACTACAGTGGGTGTCGATCAGCCTCGTAGTTTGGGCTTTAGGCTCCTTGCTAACACTTATTGGATCACTGTTAGTACTGAGCAAGCTCCAAGGAGGCACAAATGATTTCCCCATATTTTGGCTGGCATTCGTCTCCCTGGTGATCGTAGTAGGAACGGCTCTGGAGCTTTGGGCTTACTACCATGAGCAAAAACAAAAAGGAGCAGCCGATGACATCGGAGCAGCTGGTTAACGAAGAGGAAGGCACAGACATTGGCAGCATAATTTCAGGTACGGTAGTCGCGTTAGAACGCGATTTACCTGACTGGAGAACAATGCCTGTTTCAGCACTACTAATGTACATCGAAGATAACGCTATGGGGGCGCGCGAGTGGGCGTTTAAAACGCACAGCGCAAAGCACGCAGAAGAATGGAGAGAACGCGTTAAACATTACATGTCGGTGCCGAAGGTTAATGACAAGCTAGGCATAACGGAGGTCCCCGAGGTAAGGGATGAGTTCGCCAAATACCTCATGTCGATCGTTGGTGGTTCGGTCGGGCTCATCGCGTCAGTTCTGGACCTGGTACATGAAGACTCTGGTACCATAGATCTAGAGGCATTCGAAACTATGTGGAGTAACGTCAGTTTTGATCCTGATAGGTTAACAGAGCTGGCAGTATGGGGCGGCCAATCTTTCACGTTTGTCATGATGCAAATCGAAAATCAGCTACGCGAGCTCCGTCCATACGTGCTGGACTACGAAATAGAAATTGGAGACGGGAAAGACGTAGTCACCGAATTTATGTACCTTATCCTATTAGGGACCGCAGTCATTCTGGCGATTGTGATGGCGGGCCTGACTGAGGAGCAAAAAGAAGCTATTCGCATGGCGCTGGAAGAGGAACAATTGGAGAACTAAGATGAGTAGTATCACCAATTGCCCTGTGTGTAAAGAAGGAGGTACCCGATACCCTACTACAACATATAGAACTGATGCTACCATGCGCGTATACGCATTACCTTGTTACTTCTGTACAGAATGCCACAACGAAGAGTTGGTAACAAAAGACAAAATACAAGCATGGGCTGAAGTTTACTGGGATACTCTTCCAAAAGAGATACGGCCCTCACAAGAGGTAGCGGAAAACCACGTGGTGGCCACCAACCCTGGGTTTCCAGACTACATCTGAATTGGAACACCATGAAAAAAGGTAGTACGCCAGAGCTGGTAATAGAGACTGCACGACGTGTAGAGCAACTTGTGTCGCGCAACACTGCCGATGTATACGCCCAGTTTCAAAAGGACCCCGACTCAATCCTGGTTTCCGTACAAATAGCAGACGAGCAAGAAGATCACCTACACAGCGGATTGATGCTACGTAGCCGCAGGCTTATTCCGATTACCTTGTTAGCAAAAATGCTCAAGGAGCTAAGTGGATGATCCCTTTTCGTCGCCTACCATTACCCGCTACGCTACGCCTCGCTTTTATTCTTACCGTCTTCACGGTCATAACAACAGCCACCGTAGACACCTGGACTTCTTGTGGGCCTAAATGGTGGGGTGGTTACCATGGTAAAGCCATTCGCGCCTTGGCTACGTGCCCTAGTGTTCCGTGGCACATAGAGATGGAGCAGCACTTCT
>Ga0114918_10002070_pt1 | contig 17986 bp, 29 predicted proteins | sample LantaG_FD_87015 | JGI IMG/M metagenome (GOLD analysis project Ga0114918, IMG submission 87015) | Deep subsurface microbial communities from Baltic Sea to uncover new lineages of life (NeLLi) - Landsort_02402 metaG | ecosystem: Environmental > Aquatic > Marine > Oceanic > Sediment | place... | reverse complement strand
TACCTCAAAGCTATTTTAGCGAGGGGGGGTCCGCTAAAATGACGGTGTACCAAAGTGGCCTAATGGGGGTGCCTGCAAAGCACTTATTCGGGGGTTCGAATCCCTCCATCGTCTCTAAAATAAAAAATAATAAAATGAAAAGTAAAAGAAGAGTAAATAATAATATAAGTCACTGGAGGGACTTAATGATTAGAGAAGAAGTTGGTTCTCACTTGTGGAACTATTACAAGTTTACAATAGAACACGAGATCATGAGAATGAAGAGAAGAGCGAAAAATCAAGCTAAAAACCAAAAGCAGTTTAAAAAGAAATATAATTTTGTGAAAGTGATTTAGAATATACGGGTGTGGGCAAACTGGCAAAGCCGCTTCGTTAAGACCGAAGAGATTATTTGAGGGTTCAACTCCCTCCACCCGTACAAATGCTAGAGTGATGGAATTGGTAGACATGCATCGCTTAAAACGATGTGCTCTTTAGGGCGTGTGGGTTCGAGTCCCATCTCTAGTACGAAATTGCCCAAGTGGTGTAATTGGTAGCCACGCATGTTTTAGAAGCATGTATCGAGAGATGTGGGGGTTCGACTCCCCCCTTGGGCACGAAAAAAAATGGTATAAAGTTAAATTTAACTTTTTTTACCATATTTATAATAAAATTATAGATATGGTAAAAGTATTATGTGAATATGGATGTGGCAAAACTGCAATTTACACATTGAAAAATGGAAAGTTTTGCTGTGAAGAAAGTAATAATAAATGTCCAGAAATAAAAAGAAAAAATTCGAAAGGGTTAAAAAAGGCTTATAAAGATGGGAGAAAGAAAAGTAGAATTTTAGAATTTAGACCAGAAACAAGTTGGAATAAAGGAAAAACTATTTTGAATTATAATGATGTTTTTGTAGAAAATTCTAATAGAAAAACGTCAATTATTAAAGATATAATTTTAAGAGATAACTTAAGAGAATATAAATGTGAAAAGTGTAATAATGTTGGAGAGTGGGAGGGACAAGAATTAATTTTAGAACTTGATCATATTAACGGAGATGGTAGAGATAATAGGTTGGAAAATTTAAGGTTTCTGTGTCCAAATTGTCATAGTCAAACTCCAACTTTTAGAGGTAGAACAAATACTTCTAATAAAAAAGTGGAAGATGAAGAGATGATAGACGCAATAAAAATATCTATTACAATGTCTGAGGCATTAAGAAAATGTGGTTTAGTAGAAAAAGGGGGGAATTTTAAAAGAGTTCGTAGAATAATGGGAAAATATAAAGTACAATTAAAGAAAAAAGAAATCAAAGAAAGTAAAACAAAAAATAAAATATTAAACAAAGAAGTGTTTTGCCCTCAGTGTGGGAGTAAATTTAAAGGAAGGGGAAAAGTTTGTATTAAATGTTCAAAAGAAAATCAAAGAAAAGTAGAAAGACCTCCATATGAAAGATTAAAAAAAGAAGTTCATAATAATGGGTATGTTGCAACTGGAAAATTTTATGGAGTTTCAGATAATACAATAAGAAAATGGGTTAAATGCTATGAAAAAGAAAATAGCTACCCCAGTAGCTAAAATGCCAAATAAAAGGGTTAATCGTTACCCCAGTAGCTATTAAAATAGCTAACATGTTAGCAGTAGGAAAAGATAAACAATTGATTACAAGAATTTAAAAAAAAGCAGTTGCTAATATATTAGCTATAACAAGATGAAAAAAATAATTTTTTACGATGAGATTGAGGATTTATATACTATCACTTTGCAAGGCAAAGGTGGTCCTATAATCAGCAATAAAGATTTGAATATAGCAAATCAAAAATTTGATGAAGCTTTTGAGTTGGCTGATGTTGTAAGAAAAGTGTTACTGCTAAGGCAGTAAATCGGTCATAAAACCCGATATATCGGTCAAAATACAGTTAAAATGACCGATATAGCGGTAAAAATTGACTAATAAATGTTTCCTTGGGTAGACAGGTATAATTAAAGGTATTGTACTGAAAAATTTAGGAATTCAACTTCCTTTTTTGATATAAATTGCATGGACACCAATACAATATATATTTTTTTATATATTTATAATAAAATATATTATGAAACAAAAATCAAAAATTGAATCAGTGTCTGTTTTGGAATTAAAAAAAATAGTTAAATTAAGTAAGAGTATTAGACAAGTTTTAAAGTCGCTTGGATATAAAAATTTTACTACTGTTAGTTATAAAAATATAAAGGAAAGGATAAAAAAAGAAGAAATATCGGTTGACCACATGAAAAGATATTGTGAATATGGGAAATATATAACTCCCATAGAAGAAATTCTTGTTGAAAATTCTACATATAAAAATAATTATAGATTGAAAATTAGATTAGTTAAAGAGGGAATAATGGAATATGTATGTGGAGAGTGTGATAATAAGGGTGAGTGGAGGCAAAATTCATTATCATTACAACTAGATCATAAGAATGGAATCAACAATGACAATAGAATAAAAAATTTAAGATTTTTGTGTCCAAATTGTCATAGTCAAACTATAACTTATAGCGGTAAAAATGTAAAACATAATTAAGATGTCCATCCTCGTCATTATCCTCGTCATTATAACGAGGAGCTTGGACATTAAATAATGCAGACACTGTCTGCACGATTGAATTTTCCAGACACTGGATGGAGAATTGTCTGGTAAAGCCAGACGAAAATCACCAATTTTACATAGTAAATACGATTTTTGCATATTATATGTGCAAATTCAGTCAGTTTTGTCTGGAAAAACCAGACGAAATTTTTATTGTTATCTATTATTGTATAGAATTAAGCATTTTATAATTTTTACTTAAATCAAACTACTGGCAATATAAAAAAATATTGCCGTTTCATAGCAGCCATTTTATAGTTTTTTTTAAACCCCTTGATTTTTCAGGGGGATTTTTTTATATTTGATCTTATGGATAAAAAAACAGCATTACTTCCAATGCAAAAATTGCATGCATTGGCTAATAAACATTATAGTGGTCAAGTATGGGAACCTAAGAAAGGTGATTATTATACTAGTAGTAGAGTTGATCTAGAGTTATATCAAATACTAGAAGAAGATGACAATCATTTTTATACTGTTTATTGTCATGTGGAAGAATGTAAACAAGAACCTTGGGTTAAAGAAAAGTTTTTAGAAGATTTTGGAGTAAATAGAGTCCATGTCCCTGAATGGATATTTGAACATATAAAAGATTAAAATAAAATATTATGGAAAAAAATTTAAAAGAAATAGCTGATCATTGGTATGAATCTGGACTTTTGCATGGTTTAAATCATGAAGAAGATAAGGAAATTGTAGCATCTGCTCTTGAAAAAGTATCTAATTTAATGTTGGAAGATGAAGCATATCTTACAGAAAATTTAATTAAACAATTTGAAATAGTGTATGGTTATACTCCTGAACTTGAAATTTTTGAGAGATTTGAAACTATTATACTTCCAATTATAAGAAGGATTTTCTCTACTTTTAGAGAAAATTATATATTTGATGAAGAAAGTAGGAAAAAAGTTATGAGTGAATTAAATTTCCAAAAAATTATTCTTGAAATTGTAAATGCTTGGGAGATTATGTCAACTCCATTAAAATTAACCTTCAAAAAATTGGATTTCGAAGCTGTTGTTACTTCATTGTTTTGTGAGAATTTTGTTGCAGAAAAAGATGAAGAACGAAGAAAACAATTAGAGACATTAAAGGAAACTACATCATAAAAATTTCATTTCTAATTATGGCATATTCGCCATAATTAGATTTTTTAAATAACATTCAATTTGCGTAGTATTACTACTCAAGCAGTAATATAAATAAGAATTACCCTTAATAAACCGTTATTACCCCAAACTTACTGCTATAAAAGTATGTCATCTCAGATTGTGACTACATGTTGACACAATTTGCAGCATCAGAATTACATTAAAGTATTTATCGGTCAATAATGAATGATTTATCGGTCAGTGATAACATATATTTGCACGATATCATTGCGTATGTTATCGTGCAAAAGTTATGATATTATATTGAATAATAGATTTATATTCCCGTAAATCTGAAATTATTTTTTAAATTTACGGTTTAAAATGAGACATAATTTTATGAGCTATTAATAACGCTTTGTGTTATTTTTAGATGAAATTATTTTAAAGTGTCATTTTTTTTTCTGGGTTTATTTATAAACAAAAAAATTATGGCAGAAAAATTAAAAGATCATCAAGCGGGAAAAGCTGCAATTTATATTGAACCTAAGTTTGAGAATAGATTTATTGTACAATTTCCAGAAGAATTTAATATTGAATCATGGGCAGTTCAATTTATGAATAGACCGAAATTTAATTTTAAAAAGAAAAAATGGGAGAATATCAAAATAAAATTTATTGACCCCATTGCACCATCAACATCCGAAAGACTTATGGAGCTTATAAAGAGTTATAGTGCTGGTCTATGTTTAAAGAAGAAAAAGTTTGAAATAAAAATTGAAACATTGGACCCAACAGGCGTTCCAATTGAAACATGGTTAATTTCAGAATGTAAAATAATTGAAGTTGATTTTGGAAATTGGGAATATCATGAAATTAAAAACGGCGATACAATTATTCATCCAACAATGACAATTAAGCCAAAGAGTTGTGAACTTATATAGATATTTACTAGAGTTTCCAGAAGAATTTGGTATTAGTCCTTGGTTAATAAGAACAGAGAAACCATCTTACAGTGATGAGAAGAGAAGATGGGAGTCTGTAAAAATTAAATTTGTTGACATAGTTGGCAAAGAAGAAAAATTTCAAGAATTTGTAAGAAGTTTTTCACATGGACTTGAGCCTTATAATCCTCCAAAAGATTTCGATTTAACAATACTTAAAATTGATCCAGTTGGAGTAGTTGCAGAAAAATGGGTTTTAAAAACGTGCAATGTTATTGATTTTAATTTTAAAGAATTATTTGATAGAGAAACTTTTGATTTAATAGCAATCTTTCAACCTGAATATTGTATTATAGATATTCATTAAATAAAAGCCCCCTCCCCAGGTAGCGACACTTGGAGAGGGAGCAATAGCCGAAGCTATAACGGTCCTAAGTCCGTATATTTTTAATTAATAATTCTTTTATCTATAACATCCCAATTAGATAAAGGGGTCCACCCGTTTTTTGTTTTTATTTCTAATTCTTCTATTGGAATTTCTCTTGTAGTGATCCATTCGTGTCCTTTATTATCTTGAAATTTTGGAGATAATTCAAAGTCGCTAGTTCTTTTTGTTCTTAGTATAGCACCTCTTTCTGGTCCACCTTTCATTTGTGCATAATAAGAAGCAACTTGTGGGTCACTAGTAAAAGAAATGAACGGCTCATTGTTTCCTGCGGCATTCAATTTCATTCCCCCATTCTTTTGAATATGATAAACTGCACCTTCATTTGTTCCATGATAGATATAGTCAGCATCTTTAAAAGCTTCTCTTATTATGGCTCGAATTTCTTTCATTTAATATAAATATTTACTTTTTTTAAAAAAAAAATTTGAAAGTTAAAAAAATTTAATTTAGATTTATCCATATTAACATTTAAAAAAAAATAATTATGGAAGATTTAGGTATTTTATCATTTGACGAAGTTTTAAACTTAGACGAGAAATCTGAAGCTAATGAGCTTAAGAAATTTGAAAAACAAGATCAACTTGAAAGTAGAGTTGCAGACCTTAATAGAGATATTAAGAAAAAAACATTAACTTTTAAAAAATCACTTATCCAACCAACAGTTGATTCTGTAGACATTCTTATGGATATTGAAACAAGCAAAAAAGAACTTGCACTTACTCAACAAGTAATTAAAGCATTATTCCCAGAGGCATAATTTAATTATGGAAAAAACCCAGGTAGGTTCACTTTTGGAAAGTCATGATATTAGAGGTTATTTATTTCTAATGGTTGATGGTAAACTTAAGCAATATATTTATGATAGAAATCATTTATTTCGCAGATATCCGAGAGAAGATAGGGCAGAGGGACGTATATATTTATATCGTCAAGTAAAAGGAATAGCAAAAGGAGATTCCCCTAAAAAAGTATATCTAGATTGTTACTTTAATGATGAAGTATTTATAGATATGAATGGGGATTTTTATGCTATAAGTGATTTTGAGAAGACTAAGGAGTATAAAAAACTTTTAGTAAACTCTTTTGTTTATAGTCCTGAAACTTTTATGCCTATTGAAAAAACAAACTTTGATGGTCATGTAAAATTTGGCGATATACCATCTGATTATATGTTTATTTCTTTTAGAAATGCGTCTATGGAAACTTATCAGGATATAAGAAGCATGCATGGAATAGACCCAAGATGGGCAGGGATGATGAGATATAATAAGTATGCACATCACACCATAGAAGTGTCTCCAAATAATTATCTGCTGAGTGGTCATAAAGTTTTTTGTAGAAACTATGCTGTAAGTAGTGATTTTTATGAGCCTAACAAAGAAGATAAATGGCATGACCCCTTAAAAAAGATTGTTAAGGTAAAACATTTTATATCTGAGGACTATTTTATAACAGAGGATTTGTATATCTGTAAAACAGAATTCTATAAAAGTTTTTTGAGTTCGAAAAGTTTTGGTGAATTAATGAGAAGAAGGTGGTATTTATTAACACAATAAAAAGATGATAAGACACTATCAAGAAGACCCAGATAAAGCTATAAGTTACAATGACTATATGAACCATGAATATGGTGAATCAAGTCGTTATAGGACTGATGTAATACATCATTCGATGGTTATTAAGGGGGAATGGGAAAGCTATACTTTTAATACAAGAAATCTCATAGTTAAATTTCCAGAAGAAGAAAGAGATAGGGTTTATTTATATAAATTAATAAATAAAAAAAATCCTAACAAAACACCAAAAAAAGTTTATTGGGATGGGCGTGTCAATGATGATTTATTTATGAGTATGTGTGGTTATTTTTGTGCTGAATGTGATTATGAAAAAACAGATCAGTATAAAAAAATAGAAGATTTTAATAAAGATAAGCCTATTAAATTCTCTGATATCCCTGCTGAATTTTATTTAACTTCAACATGTACAATGCATGACCCTTATAGTTTTCAAGAGTCATCTGGAGCTAGACGCACAATCAAACATTCAAAATATAAAACATTAGATCAATGGGATATTACTACGCAAAAAAGAGTTAGGTTTGGTCTTGGAAGTCAATATGGAAATGATGGTGGAGAATATGCTATCTGCAGATTTTTTTATGATGAAGATAAAAGAACTAATGAGTTATATAATCCAGGAAAGAAAATGGTAAAAGTAAAAAGATTTTTATCTAGTGATCTTTTTTTAACAGAAAGTGATTATATTTGTGAAATAGGTAACTATCTTATGGGATTTATCTCAGAATCTGAATATAAAGTTTTGATGAGAAGAAGATGGTACTTAATAACATAAAACAAATGAATTTACTAAAAGAAGTAACAAAGCCAACAATCAATCTTACATTTGAATCTGTCAAGGTTGAAGCAGAAACTCGTAAGTTAAGAGCTGTTTGGTCCCCTCAGCTTGCACAGGACCTGAACGCATTCCGATCTATTGATACAATTGCACAAATTGAACAATGCTTGGTTAATGAATTAGCTGGGAACATTGATAAGAATATTATAAAAGATATTCTAGGTGGTGTAAATCTTCTTAATGAGATTACTAAGAAGAACCAGGCAGTTGATTGTGATTGGGGTCTTCCAGTTGCTAGGCAAGTGCATTCAAAGTTAATTGCAAGCGACCTAGTGGAAGTTAGGCCAATGTCTCCTCCATCTGGATTATTATTTTATATAGATTATATTAATGACACTCCAAAATACATTTTCTTAATTCCTGAGAAAAAAACAAATAAAAATCAAAAAGTTTGGAGGATTACAAAGTGAAAGAAAAAATAAGTATTTTATGGCAAATCTGGAAAGACTCACCTCGTGATTCTAAATGGTCTTATATAGTATTGGGTATTACAGCAGTTGCTATAATTTTTGACACAATTTTCAGTTCACCTCCTCTTTCTTTTTATCTCCCATGGTAAAAAAAAATGATATTAGCTATTGACAATTAAATTTAATTGTTGTAGTTTTGTAAAATATAAATGAGTCTCGACTCGTTGGCGCAGAGTTACCAAAAGGTGACTGTGGAGCTGTTCAAAGTAGCAGCAAATGTGTTAGCGGCATATAAACTTAAAAAACAGAGATTATGAAAAAAACAATTAGGGATAAAGTCCCAACTGCTTATATTGCAGTAAACAAAAATCGACAAAAAATTTATGGTGGGGACACTGTATATCTAAAAAAACAAGAAGAATTTCAAATCGAATTCTTTAATCCATGTAAATTCACAGTATCAGCAAAAATTACAATTAATGGTAATTTAATTTCAGATAGAGCTTTGGTTATTCGAAGTGGAGATCGGGGTTACCTAGAGCGTTATATAGATGAAGATAGAAAATTTGTATTTGATGTATATACTGTAAATAATACACAAGAAGTGCGAGAAGCTATAGAAGATAATGGTGATCTTAAAGTAGAATTTTATAAGGAGAAAGTTAAAAAGCATACTCCTATTAATTTCAATTTAAATAGGAAGTCATTTATTAATACAGACGAACTTTATTCAAGAAGAAGATCAAAAACTGACAATCTTTATGATTCAGAAATATTGTATGATGATGCTCCTTTTAATTGTGTAGACAATTGTATAGAAGACAATGTATCTTTTGACAGCATAGATAATGCACCAGACACAAAGTGTAGAGGAATTGCTGATAATGCAGAAACATTGGGTTTTATGTCTCAAGGGCTCCAAAGAGTTAATAAGATGTCTGCTAAAAAATCAAAAAAAGTTGAAACTGGCCGTGTAGAAAAAGGAGATGAATCAGGACAAAGATTTAATGAAATTGATCTTGATTTTGAATCATGGTCTTTCCATACGGTTACTTATAAATTGCTCCCTTTTTCAAGACAACCTCAAGAGCTTAAGGATGTAAAATTAAGATGTGGAAATTGTAACACCAAGATCAAAAGTGGTTGGAAAGTATGTCCTGTATGTGCTACGCCAATTGGATCAAGTGGATTATGTGGCAATTGCCAAGCTGAATTAGAGGCTCAGTGGAAAGTTTGCCCAATGTGTGGCAGAAGCCTTTAAATTAAAATAAGAGATTCATTTATATAACCCCTTCCCAAAGAAGGGGTTTTTTTGTATATTTATATGTAATGGCTGCAAAATATTTATATCATGTAACTAATATAAAAAATTTGGAAGATGTCCAGAATAATGGATTGATACCAGATTTTGGACAAACTATAAGACAGGCTTATGGTGGTTATTATGACTTTGATGGTGGTGGAAATGAATGGGAATATGAGCCTGTAGAAAATGATGAAGGGGGGTCAAAAATAAGATTAGATTATGATGGTATTTTATTTTTCTCAGAAAAACCTATGTTAGGTTATGCCGAGCGTGACCTACATAAACCTTTAAAAAATTTAAGTGATGTATTACTTTGTGTAGTAGAAAATAATGATACAATTTATCATAAAATAAGTGATGACCCAAAAATTGAAGACTACCAAGGAACAAGTTGGATAGAGGGTGATCTTCCTATATTTATAGAGAGGGGAGATTATTATTCATTCGAGGAACAAGAGGTAGCAGAATTGTTATATGGAGAAAATTTAATTGAATTTATGAAAAAGAAATTTCCAGAAGAATTAAATAGATATCTTGAAGAAGGTGAATTAAGAAGTATAATAAGAGAAGTAATACATGGTAGTTATGAAGGTGGCGAGCCTGGAGATTATCATACAACTGCTGGAGGGAGTGATAAATATTATGGCAGTGTCGGAGCTGGATTATTAGCCTTTAATGAAAATGGTCAAGTATTATTAGGAAAGCGATCTGAGGAAGTTAATGAACCTGGCACTTGGAGTTATCCAGGAGGAAAGATTGATGACGAGGAGAGAGCCAAAGAATCAGCTCAAAGAGAATTTGAAGAAGAAACGGGGTTTGATGGAGAATATCGTGATTTAAAACTTCTTGATAAATTTGTGGACCAAGAGAATGATTTCACATATTATACTTATACAGCTATTGTTGATAAATTTGAACCTGTATTAGATTGGGAGAATGATGAAGCTGGTTGGTTTAGTTTAGATAAATTACCATCACCTCTTCACTTTGGATTTGAAGCTATATTGTCGAAAATAAAAAAGAATGAATATTAGGAAAATCATAAGAGAGGCTATTTTAGATACTCAAAAAATGTGGGGATGGTATCCAAGGTTTGAGGGGAGATATTATAAAGATATTGATTCTGCAAAAGGTGATGTTGAGCATGTTGTAGATCATAACAATAAACAGTTTGGTTCTATTTTTGGAAATGATAATTCAGAAGAAATTATAGATTTATTTAATTTTGTAGAAACAAAAAAGGGTGTAAAAATTGAACCCAAAATAAAACAGCCAAAAGAAAAAAAACCAAAATTAGAATATAATACAAATGATGAGCTTGTAAAAAAACAAAAATATTTATGGTCCGATATACGAGGAATAGAACTTGGTAGATACTTAAGTGGCTTGAAATATATAAATACAAATGACTCTGAAATATATGGCACTGAGAAAATTGATGAGCAGAAAGTGCTAAATATAATTGAAAAAATAAAAAATGATGAAGAACTACCGCCAATCTTATTAGATTATGATTATGGCATACTAGATGGTCATCATAGATGGGAAGCTGCAAAAAGATTAAAAATTGATAAAATACCAATTGTTATATATGAATATCCCGATGAAGCTATTACAGAAAATATTTCAGAAAGTTCATCAAACCCTTTTGATCTTTCAGAGGAAGAGTTAAAAGAGATTGCTAACTGGGGTTTAACTGGAAATTATTCTTCTAGCGGATGTTGGGATGATAATGAAGATAATATAGAAGCAGCGATTGATTGTGCTGTAGGCGATTTTACATTATTTCTAAGCAAGCCTTATCCAATTGAACTTGGTGATGTACCATCAAATCCTATAATATATAGACTTATGAGATTAAAAACTAAAGATGATCTCAAAAAAGATAATTTGGGCACCAGTTGGTTTTCAAATCCTAAGCAATATGAAAACCATGAATTTTTCCAAATGCTAGATTACTTAAAACCATGGAGGATTGAGGAAGGTGAAGTATATTTAATTAAAGGACAAACATCGGTAAACAATATTGATGTAGCAAATACATTATGGCAGAGAAGTACCCAGTGGTGGGAAAATGAAATAGTTATCAAAGATGACTCCAGCATCAAATTTATATCCATTCAAAAAATGTCAGAAATTACCTAATTGAAACTTTTTTCCACTTTTATTCGTAAATAAGAATAAAACGATGAAAAAAAAGAAAGACATTTATTGCAAAACCCTTGCAGAATTTAGAAAAGAAGTTAAGTGGGCCAGAGCTAATGGCTACTCAGTTAAATTAACTCCCGAAGGTCATAAGAAAGAAAAAATCAAAACTTATGCATATGTTACATTAGACGCAGAGATTAGGTTTGGAAAATGTGGCTATTGTGGAGCTATTATTGATACTCGTGGAATATATTCCCATGATCGTAAATGCGAAGAGTGTGGAAAAATAATTCATAAAGACTATTGTCGAGGTGATGTTGTTTCTTTTAAATTTGTTAATGAAGAAAATGACCATTGGTTAGAGGGCACAGTTTCACTTCGTGTTGCAAAGGTCGATACGAAAAACAATTATATTTACTTCTATACATCAATTCCTCGTTATAGACGTAATTCTATTGGAGCACTTACTAAGAAACAAACTCAACAAAAGCTTGATAAGGCTCTAGAAAGAGGAGATATTGAATATGTTATAGTAAGTGATAAGACCACATATATTCGTATTGTTAAAGAATTTAATAATTTCTATATTGGCTCAAGTCCAATTAATACATATGAAACAAGAGGTTTTAGCAATCATCCACATGCAAGGAATGGTGGTGGATTTAACAACTGTAGTGTTGTTAGAATTTGGGAAGGCAAAGAGTATTCTGAATATGGCCGAGAAGAATTTCCAATTACAGAAAGTTATTGTCTTTATAGAGATTGGTTGGTAGAGAAAGATATCCACGAAATTTGTCGTAGAGCTGGTATGACATCTCGTCCAGAGTATTATAGCGGAAGAGGTGTAAACCGTGGAGACCTTAATGAAACACATCTTGTAAAAATTCACGATCTTATTAAAAGGTTTTATGGAGATGAACAAGCTGCGCAATTTGTGGAGATGGTTAAAGATATTGATGAGATGTCAGCAACTTCATTTTTGACACAATTACACAACTTCTTTAATAATGGTCTAAAGCATGTTTCAATAAAAGGTGATGCAAGAGAAGAAGTAAATAACGGAGTTCATTTTACAACTGAAATGGGTGCCTTGGGCACCATAATGTCAGTTTTAGGTAGGTCTGAATTTGGTAATTTCTTTGGAAATACATTAAAAACCTTCGGAGATTCAGAAGTGGGCGAAGCCATGGACGGTTGTTTTATGGATTGGGAAAATAGCTCAATAAAAAGTTCTTTTTTGGCTAAAATTTAAAAATTTAGCTACTTTTTTAGTTTCTTAAGAGGGTTTCGGCCCCCTTTTTTTTATTATAATTTGCAGTTTATAAAATTTTTTGTATATTCGCACAAAATTATAGTATTAATTAAAAATGTAAAAGAATGAATAGTGAGCAAATTAATTCACGAGTTATAACAAAAAAAGAAGCTGTTAAGTTTTTAGAAAAGAACGATAAAAATAGAAAACTTAGTAGACATGTAGTTTCAAATTATGCCTCTATGATAAATAGAGGAGAGTGGCAACTATCAATTGACCCCATAGCTTTTGACACTAATGGTAGATTAATTAATGGACAACATAGACTTTCAGCTCTTATTAAGTCCGAGGCCGAAGAACTTCCTTTTTATGTTGCATTAAATCAAGACCCAAGTCTTTTTTCTGTATTAGATGCTGGTAAAAAAAGAGGTGGAGGAGATGTATTATCTATCCAGGGTTTTAAAAATCCAACAATCTTAGCATCTGCAGCTAAATTCTTAACTCTATATGATCAAGGTGTAGAAGATGAAGATATTAATAAAACAAGGAATATATCAAATTCCCAAGTAGCATCAGCACTTGACATAAACCCAGATTTATCTTATAGTGTAGATTTTGTTATGTCAGTTAGAAGAAAGCATAAATTTATGGTTGAACCTAGTTTTGTTGGGTTTTTGCATTATGTATATTCTCAAGTTGATGCTGCAAAAGCAGATACATTTGTTTTAAAACTTGGAGATGGTATGGGCCTTCAAGAGCAGGATGCTATTGCTCATCTTAGAAAGATTTTAATAAATGATTTACAATCCAGAAAAAAGATGACTCTTCTTGAAAAAAGAGCACTTATTGTAAAAGCATTTAATTACCATATGCAAGATTTGAAGACAAAAAGATTTAGATGGAGAGTTTATAATAATGAAAATGGAGAATTGACTAGAGCTGATAAATTCCCATCAATATTAAATTTTGAACAAAAAGATGATAATTCAGATGATTAAATAGAGGGCCAAGTGGCCCTTTTTTTAGCATTTAATCAAGGTCCAACCTTGAAGAATTTTGTTTCATATCTTTTGGTCGTATCCAACTTTTTACCTTTTGAGAATTTTCATATTTTCTATTTATTGATAAACATCCAGAAGGATATATTTCTTCACAAAAATAAATTGCATCTTCCTTTGTTATAGTAATATTGTATATATAATCCCTAAGGTTTCTATTAATTTTTTTCTTAGGCTTAGCTGTTATCTCACTGATAAAATTTATTAAAAAATCTTTTAATTTTTCACTTTTTGTTACAAAAGAAACAAAGGGAAAATTGTTTGAGGTGTAGCCAACTGAACCATCGCCGTCATATAATCCTCTTATATAATCATTGACAGAGAACTCTTTTTTATGAAAAGGAGGTTCTATAGTATTTGATTTTTTACCAGCGGGTACGTTCCATTCTTTTAAAAGATTTCTAAATTGTAATTCACTTGCAGATAATGTTATTGAATCAGATATTCCGAAATTTGTTTCTCTAATTCTTTCAGATATTGAACAATTGACATTCATTGAATCTAATATGTTTTTTATTTTATATATTATATCAGAATCTTTTATAGATAGTTCTATTCTAAATTTGCCTCTATTTCTTGTATCATCATATAAAGAGCCATCCGTTTGAAATAGTCCTATTAAATATGAAAAATCATTATAATTATTTATAATTACTGGTTTGCTTTCTATTATATGTTTTCTTGAACACTTAGCACTACAAGCATAATAATTGCCATGACTTAAGTTTTTTAAATAAACATTGTATCCTAATAGTTTTTCTTTTCCACAGATATCACATTTAACATCTATTTTTTTATTACTTCCTTTTGTTAACTGATCTATATATTCTTTTTCACTTAAAATCATTTTTGACCTCCCACTTTATTAAAATGTTCATCCAGGAGCCAATTTATGAATTTAGATTTATTCCCGATTTCATGTTCTTGGATTTTTTCGAAATTATCTTCAGAGATTGTTACTGATAATTTCCCTTTTTTCTTTTCTGTGTCAATTTTTTTTCTTCCCATAATATTTATTTTATTATAAATAGGAAGAAAAAAATAAAATTCGTGTTGACAAGGATTATTTTTTATTATTTTTGAAATATTCTGTTATAAGACTATTTATTAACTTGGATTTATTATATTTACCGTCCTCAAGTTTTTTTAAGATTTCTGGTGATAATGCTACTCCAATACTTTTATATTTTTTTTTATCATTCATAATAGACGTTTTCAATAAATATAAAAAAAAGAGGTTAAAATGTAAACTATTTCTTATCTTTGTTCGTATATAAATAAAATTGATGTTATGATAGAAATTAAAGGGAGGTATACAACAGCTCACATTATGATTAATGATGTTGAAGAACAATGTATACAGCAAATATATAATATGGTTAATCATATTGCTTTTGATAAACCTATTCGCATAATGCCTGATACCCATGCGGGTAAAGGAGCTGTCATTGGATTTTGTATGCCATTGAGTATTAAAGTAGTACCTTCAGTTGTAGGTTGTGATTTAGGGTGTGGAATGTTATCAATGAATATAGGTAAAAAATTAAATATTACCCATGAAAAGCTTGATGATCTTATTAGAACTCATATCCCTATGGGATTTAATGTCCACGAAAGTAAATCTCGTCCAGGTAATATGCCTAAGTTTTCATTTAGCAAAGATTTTCCTTGGAATGAAATAAATGATATATTAAATAATTTCTTTTGTAATTATAATGAAAAATTTGGAACTTCATATTTTGTTCCAATTTTTGACTATCGTTATTTTGTAGATCATTTTAAAAATTATAAAAAAATGGATACCAAAAGAATTGCAAGTGCTTGTGGGTCAATGGGATCGGGGAACCATTTTTGTGAATTTGGTCGTTCTGAAAAAACTGGAGATATTTGGGTAACTATTCATTCTGGTTCGAGAAATTTTGGTAAAATTGTTTATGAACATCACGAGGGAATCGCTAAACTTAGGTTAAATGAAAAGAGAAATGTGGACCTAAAGGATAAAATCGAAAATATCACTAATAATACTGAAGATAAATCTCAAATTCCAAGTCTTATAAAACAAGCTAAAAAAGACCTTGGTTTAGACTCTGATGTTGATCTAAGAGGTATGGAATATATAGAGGGTGAAGACTTAAAAAATTATCTTATAGACATGGTAGTAGCTCAAGTATATGCCTCTTTTAATAGAAGACATATGATGGATATTATTTGTGAAATTCTTGGTGGCATTAAAGATGGCGAAAAAATTGAATCAGTTCATAATTATATTGATTTCAAAGATTTCACCATTCGTAAAGGCGCTATAAGTTCATATATTGGAGAAAAAATGATTGTTCCTTTTAATATGCGTGATGGAATACTTATATGTGAAGGTAAGTCAAATGATGCATGGCTAAAATCGTGTTGCCATGGAAGTGGAAGGCTTATGTCAAGATCACAGGCAAAGCATACAGTAGATATGGATAAATTTAGAAAACAAATGGATGGAATATTTTCAACATCTGTTTGTCATGGGACTAAAGATGAAGCACCTGGCGTTTATAAAGATTCTAAGATGATTGAAGAGGCCATTGAGCCTACAGCAATCATTATTGATCGACTTATACCAATTCATAACTTAAAAGATAATAATTCAGGACCATCTTGGAAGGAAAGAAAAGAAGAAAAAAAGAAAGAGCAAGAAAGAAAGGTTGAACGCAATACTAAGAATTTTCAGAAAATGAAACCAAAATATAAATAACTATGGAAACATTATTTAATGGTAATTTCGGTTTATTTGAAGTAGATAAGGTTATTAGAAAAAATAATTTTTATGAACTTAGATTTAAAGAAGATAAAAGGAGGTTTGCAGGAGTTCATTTACAATGTTTTTTAAATGAAGATGGAATTCCACTACAACTGACAGATTTAGAATCTGGTAATAAAATTTGGATTGATATATCTGCATATACAGCGGACCAATCATTATTTGTGTATAATCCATTTGGGACAAAGGGACGATATAAGAGAGCGTAAAGAAAAATCTAAAAATAAGTAAGATGGGAGATTTATCTACGAAAACCGAAATTAAGAAAAAAGTTATTGCAAAGCTTAATAAGTTTTGTGGTGATAAATTTGAAGAGATTGAGTTTCTAACTGAGGGGTCATTGACCGAAACATACAAATACATGTCTCTGAATAACGTTAAAAGTATTCTAGAGACATGTTTTGAAGAAACATACACAGAAGTAAGAAAATATTAATATAAACAATAAAATTATGTTACAAAATTGTTTTAGATATATTAATGGAATATGCATAGGAATATGTATAGAATATCTTATAAGAGTAGAATTTTTGATATATCCTCTTATTATAGCTATTGATCTTGGGATTTTAATGCTTATAGATATATTCTGGTCAAATAAACCTTGGTTTAAAAAAGGTACAATTATTATCAAAAAATAAAATTATACAAAATGGACGAAATTAAAGAAGTAAAAGAATTGGGTGAAAAAATTGGATATGGTAATATGATGAGTATTGCAAGTGCCTTATGGCGAAAATCTGCTAAAGAAAAAGGATACCCAATTAGTGGAGCATTTGTACCAACTTGCTTAGAATCTATTAAGGAAGATCTACAAGACTTAGATAAAAGAGGAAGGGAACTTTATGATAAAATGGTTAGTGAGTATTAATGCTAACGTGCCGCAGCTAAACGCTGTTGGCGATTTGGAACACGAATTTATCAACTTAAAATAAACTTAATATGGAACACGAAAATTTGAATACAGAAGAAACCGCCAATAGCGATTTAGGTGCTGTTAGGCGTAGTTTTTCTTTAGAGGATTTGAAAAAAGCCTTTGAAGCTGGTGATGAATTAGTAAGCCAAGATTGGCACGAGCAAGAATTTTGTATCGGAGAAAGATGCAGATGCAAAGGCGTTAGATTGAAATACTCAAACTTTGATGAATGGGTGTCTCAAAATTACGCCTAACGTTGAGTATATGAGCCGTTGAACACAGAACTAATTAAATAAAACAGAAATTATGAGTAAAGAAAAACACATTAAAGAATGGCTTAACAATGGCTTATATACATTGTTACCTGATGTTGGCTTGTTGAAAGAGTTTGCAGAATATGGTAACAACTTTAAGGCTGAACGAGTTTATAGAAAGTGCGTGCTAAACCAAAAGTTTGAACTTGCAGAAAAGATAAAAGTAAAATATAAACTTGAAGATAGGCACGATGATAGAATAACTGCTTTTGGTTTAGCTATGATGGCTCAAGCCAATTGCAGGTAACTCTCAAGCTGTATGG
>Ga0114918_10002069_pt1 | contig 17992 bp, 10 predicted proteins | sample LantaG_FD_87015 | JGI IMG/M metagenome (GOLD analysis project Ga0114918, IMG submission 87015) | Deep subsurface microbial communities from Baltic Sea to uncover new lineages of life (NeLLi) - Landsort_02402 metaG | ecosystem: Environmental > Aquatic > Marine > Oceanic > Sediment | place... | reverse complement strand
TTGCCCTGGTTGCGGGCCTTTCGCTGTATTTAGGGCCTCTTATGTACGCGGAAGTGACAAAATCCGGATATAAATCCAGCGGTCTGGGACTGGCTTTTAGAGAAAATATCGTACGCTACTTTCAGCCGTTCGATCACAAAGAGCCTTTTTATGTCTATTTCCGCTATCTGCCCCAGTTGTTTTTCCCCTGGATTCCATTGCTCATAGCGGCCTTTTGGGCGGCCTATGCCCATTTCAAAAAACTCGACTGGCCGAGCAAATGGCTCACAATCTCGGCGACACTTATTTTTGTGTTCTTTACCCTGTCCGGTTCGCGGAGGTCGTACTATATTCTCCCGATGCTTCCTTTTTGTGCCCTTATGGCTTCGCTCTATTTTGACTGGGAGAAAGAGGAGAAATGTCATCGGCAGGTGCTGGGGATTCAGACCGTGCTGCTCGGGATTGTCGTGGCGGTTGAGATTCTAAGTCCGGCAATTTGGCCGCTGGTTAAAGCCCGCACGGGTTTTGAGGCGTCTAAGGAGCTTATATTTGTCACCGTATTTCTGGGTTTCATGGCCTTGGTGCCTCTGATTCTGCAACGCATCCGCCCCGGCTTGCTAAGCCGCCTAACCGGTTCTGAGAAAAAATTGGCGCCTTTAATAGTAATGTCTGTTATAATCATGGGCGGTTATCTGGACTGGCAGGACGTGATTGTTGAGCCATGCCGGTCCATAAAACCCTTCAGTATGGAGTTAAAAGCCAAAATTGGAGACCGTATGCCTGCTAATATTGCTTTTTTTCGCAAATTTGCAGGCGAGATTCTATTTTATATGGATTTGCCCGAACCGGCACTTCTAATTGAAAGTTCTGAGCAGTTGAATGATTTTTTGAGTTCCGAGGCCAAAACCAAAGTTTTAATATCAGATGGCGATTATAATAAGGAATTGCTGGCTGCCCTTCCAGAATGGGTGCCTGAGCAGCCGACTTTAAAGGAGAAAATCTATCCATGGGAAAAGATGGAAAAATACGAAGCATGGATAATCCAAAACGAGCGGAAGTAGATCTGGTTCATCCAAAGACGGCTTCTAAATCGTCCCGGTCCGGCACATACTCGGTAGAAGTTGTTGGATCGGTCGCGCAGAAGAAAGATGGTCTCGAACCAGTTCCGGATAGCGGCATATTGGAGAAGGCGGAAGATATTCTGTCGGTTTCACTTGTTATTCCGGTCTTTAATGAAGAGAAGAACCTTGGAGAACTCATCGGTCGTTGTCTGAAAACCTGCAATGAAATGGGGAAATCTTTTGAAATCATTCTTGTGGATGACGGCAGCTCCGATAGTTCATCGAAAGTCATTAACGAAGCCGTCGATCAGAACGAAGGAAGGGTCCTGGGAGTTCTGCTAAACCGCAACTATGGCCAGCATGCCGCTGTAATGGCCGGATTCGCCGAATCCAGAGGGGATATGATCGTTACCCTTGACGCGGACTTGCAGAATCCGCCTGAGGAAGTTTTAAAATTGGTTCGTACTATGGAGGAAGGTTTCGACGTTGTCGGAACAATGCGGGTTCCAAGACATGATACACTTTTCCGAAAGGTGGCCTCTCACGTTGTCAACAAAGTGGCACAAAAGGCCACCGGCGTGAAAATGCATGATTATGGCTGTATGTTGCGGGCTTACAGGCGGCACGTTGTCGATGCAATGCTCCAGTGTCACGAACGAAGCACCTTTATCCCTATCCTGGCCAACAGTTTCGCCCGTAAAGCGACGGAAATCGAGGTCGGCCATGCCGAGCGAACCGAGGGAGACTCGAAGTATGGGCTATGGAAGCTGATCAACCTGCAGTTTGATCTGTTGACCAGCATGACAACGTTTCCTCTGCGTGTTTTGAGCGTGCTGGGCGGCGTGATATCTGCTGCGGGAGTGGGATTCGGTATCTTCTTGTTGATTATGAGATTGGTCTATGGACCCGATTGGGCGGCAGAGGGCATCTTTACGTTATTTGCCATTCTCTTCATCTTTATTGGTGCCCAGTTTATCGGCATGGGACTGCTTGGAGAATACATCGGCCGTATCTATGACGATGTCAGGGCAAGACCCCGATACTTTGTTCACCGAGTTGTCGGGCGAAAAACAGAAAAAGAATTGTAAATTTTATCGAAATTTCAGAGGTATCATTATGAAAGTAGTAGTCCTGGCTTATCACAACATTGGCTGTGAAGGCATCAATGCCCTGCTGCGAAACGGTATTGAGATTGCCGCCGTTTTTACGCATAAGGACGACCAGAGCGAAAATGTCTGGTTCAATTCCGTAGCAGAGCTGGCCGCGTCGAAAAACATCCCGGTCTTTGCCCCCGAGAACATCAATCATCCGCTATGGGTCAGGAAGATCGAGGAATATAAACCGGACATTATTTTCTCATTCTATTATAGAAATATAATCAAACGGCCTATCCTGGATATTCCGCCTCGGGGATGTCTTAACCTGCACGGTTCGCTTCTTCCCATGTATCGAGGGCGATGCCCCATTAACTGGGTGCTTGTCAACGGCGAGAAGGAGACGGGAGTTACGCTGCATTATATGACACCCAAACCCGATGACGGTGACATTGTATGCCGGGAGAAAATCGCAATAACAGACGACGATACCGCCAGGTCACTGCATGAAAAAGCAGCTCAGGCGGCGTCAACTATGCTCGACGAAGTATTGCCGCAAATAAAGGATGGTACCGCCGGCCGTGAACCTCAGGACCATTCCATAGCGACATACTACGGGGGACGCCGACCGGAAGACGGCGAAATTGACTGGACAGCCGGCGCCGGGCAGGTAAGGAATCTGGTCCGTGCCGTAACCCAGCCTTACCCGGGCGCTTCGAGCTATATAGTGAACCAGAAATGTGTGTTTTGGGCGGTTTCCGAAGAACCTTACTCCGGAGAAGAATTGAGTCCCGGCACCATCGTGTCCATAGATCCCCTCGTTGTCGTATGTGGCAAAGGTGCGGTGCGCGTGGATTACGGCCAGGCTGATAACGGTCTCTACATGACCGGCACTCAGCTCGCTCGTGAGCTTAATTTGTTCGAGGGCATGAGATTCGGTCCGAGTGCAGACCGCCGAATCGAGACTATGAGGAAAGAGCACGTTCTGATCCTCGGAGTTAACGGCTTTATCGGCAACGCGTTGAGCGAAAGACTGCTTCGGAGCGACAAATATGAAGTGCACGGAATGGACATTAGATCGAACTATATCCAGCACCTTATCGATAGGCCCGCGTTCCATTATGAAGAAGGTGACATTTCCATCCATCGCGAATGGACCGAATACCATGTCAAAAAATGCGATACAGTGATTCCCCTGGTGGCTATTGCAACGCCGATCGAATATACGCGCAATCCGATAGGTGTATTTGAGCTGGATTTCGAAGAGAATCTGAGGGTGGTCCGTTATTGCGTCAAATATGGAAAGCGGATTATTTTCCCGTCAACATCGGAAGTGTACGGCATGTGTGACGAGGAAGAATTTGACGAAGACAAGTCCAGGCTGATTCTGGGGCCGATCCGGATGCAACGATGGATATATTCCTGCTGCAAGCAATTGCTCGACAGGGTCATCTGGGCCTACGGGCAGAAAGAGGGACTCGAGTTCACCCTGTTCAGGCCGTTCAACTGGATCGGGCCGAAACTTGACAGCCTGACTTCCGCGAGGATCGGCAGCTCGCGAGCCATCACCCAGTTGATTCTTAATCTTGTCGAAGGTACGCCAATTCTACTCATCGACGGCGGCAGCCAAAAACGCTGTTTTACCGACGTCTCGGACGGCATCGAGTGTCTTTACAGAATAATCGAAAACAAAGATGGCGTGTGCAACAGCCGGATTATTAATATCGGCAATCCGGATAACGAGGCCAGCATCCGGGACCTGGCGGAAATGCTCCTGGAGAAGTTCGATCGGCATCCCCTTCGGTCCAAGTTTCCGCCCTTCGCGGGTTTCCGTGAGATTGAAAGCCGATCCTATTACGGGGCCGGTTATCAGGATGTCCAGCACAGAAGACCGAGCATAAAGAACGCCGGCAAGCTCCTGGACTGGAAGCCGACAATAGAATTAGAAGAGTCCGTTGAGCAGACTCTGGATTTCTTCCTTCGGGAAGCTATCCGGCACGGCGTAATAGAGATCGAAGGTGACCTCACCGACGCGGTCGCGACAGAAATACTCAAGCCGAAGCAGCCTGCGGGCGGGAAAGTGACGCCTATAGTCTCCGTGCCCTCCCCCGGCAAAAAGGTTAAAAAGCAGAATGTCACATGAGAATAGGCCTGAGAGTTGATGTCGATACTTTTAGGGGAACGAGACTTGGCGTCCCCAATCTGTGCAGACTTTTTGCCGATCATGCGATAAATGCGTCGTTCTTTTTTTCCGTGGGTCCCGACAACATGGGTCGTCATCTCTGGCGGCTCCTTCGCCCGAAGTTCCTGTTCAAGATGCTAAGAACGAAGGCTACTCGCCTATATGGATGGGACATTCTTTTTAAGGGCACTTTATGGCCCGGGCCGGTGATTGGAAAAAAACTCGAGTCTGTGATAAGTTCGGCTGCCGAGGCCGGTCACGAGGTCGGACTGCATGCATGGGATCATCACGCATGGCAGGCGCATGTTGATACGATGGACGCTGCGGCCGTTCACCAATCGCTCAGACGGGGCGTAGATCTGCTCACGAAAATCCTCGGCCGGCCGCCGATGTGTTCCGCCGTCCCCGGTTGGAAGTGCAACGATCTCGTATTGAAAGAGAAAGGCAGCTTTTCTTTCCGCTATAACAGCGATTGCAGGGGAGACAGCATATTTCTTCCCCTGGTCGATGACGAGCAATTGGCCCAGCCTCAGATTCCTGTCACACTCCCCACCTACGACGAAATGATCGGTCGCCACGGGGTGACGGAAAGTAACTACAATGACCGCCTGCTTGCCGAGTGTTCTGAGGACAGGCTCAATGTTTTGACCATCCATGCGGAGGCCGAAGGCATAGCGTGCTTTGATATGTTCGATAGATTCCTGAAGGCAGCCGAAGCACAAGGCGTGTCGTTCGTTGCCCTTGGTGCTTTACTCGACGACTGCCCTGAGATATATTCATCTCGCGTTGTCCAGGACACCATCTCCGGACGTGAAGGATGGGTCGCATGGCAGGAAACCTCAAAATCGTATCATGAGGGAAATGGATGATCCCGGAACAAGTGACATCGGTATATCTCACCGATGAATCCAGGAGACGAACAAGAGATTCGCTGCTGATATTCACAGGGGCCCTTCTGCTGTTTATGGTCGGCCTGAATCCTGAATTCATAGGTTTCCAGGCCCGTTTCGGCTTGTTCGCCCAGGAGATGTTCCGCTTCGGGCCCAGCTTTTTTCCCACAACATACCAAAGCTCATATCCCGACTACCCGGGCACCTCAACTTTTCTGATCTACCTCGTGTCGAAACTTCTCGGGCAAGTTACGCCGTTCTCAGCCATTCTGCCTACAGCCGTAACATCGGCGCTGATTTTGGTTCTCACATATCGGATCGGGGCGATTCGATCCCGCCGGTGGGGACTCGCTGCTGTTTTGTTGGCCCTGTTCACAGCCAAGTTCTTCAATGAGTCCCGCAGCATTGCTCTGGATCAATATACGAGCCTGGCAACGGTTCTGTCCTTCTATCTCGTTTATTCAGCCACGTTCTATGGTCGAGATAAACGACTGGTCTTGCTTCCAGCGATATGGTTCTTCAGTTTTGCCTTTCGCGGCCCTATAGGCCTGGTCGTCCCTGCCGCCGTCGTGTGCAGCTATTATTTATGGTTGGCAAAGTATAAACGATTCATACTCGCGGGTATGGTCGCTGCTGTCGTGCTGGCCCTTGGCTTTGCCAGTCTATTTCTCGCCGCAAAACTCCAGGGCGGAGAATCCTTAGTGCAAAGCGTGCTCAGCGCACAGATGACCAGTCGTATGCATGACAGAGGTCCGGGTTATGCCTATTATTGGCTCAAAGGTTTTACCTCTTATGCCCCGGCTTATCCTTTGGCAATTATTGTCGTCATTTCTCGTTTCAAGGATATCCTGGGCAGGAAGAATGACGATGACATTTTGCTTGGCAGCCTGGCCTGCTGGATATTGATTGTGCTCGTAGGCATGTCGATTCCGTCAGTCAAGAAGGCACGATATATTCTGCCCATTGTGCCGGCACTTTCCCTGGCTGCTTCATATATGTTGATTGATACGAGGCCAAAAAGAATTCTGTTTGAAGCGAAGAAGATCTGTCTGTCCATTTGTTCTTCTCTGCCTCTGGTAGGGGTCGTTGCAACTTTAGGTATTATTTTATTCGGTAAATATTTCGGCCTTTCCGTCAACGCTCATTTTCTATTCGCTCTGGTATTATTGATAGGTTTGATTATAATCGCCAGGACCTTAGACAAGAGATTAAGAGGCCGTCCCAACCAGGATATGGTTGCTGCAGCTATTGGAGTCTCAGCGTTTATTATAGTTAATATAGGTGTAGCCCAGCCTGTTAACGAGATTCTGGAGAGTGCCAGGCCATTTGTGGAACAAGTTAAACTGCTGGAAAAGGAGCGGCCCGGGGACATAGTGTTCTACCAGGTAGGTCCTGACACCGATGATATCAAATTTATGATAAATTATGATAAACCGATCACGCCCATATTTATCAATTCTCCGGACGAGCTTCTTCAATGCCCGAAAAACTCGTATTTCATAACAATGAAGCAAAGCTTTGATAATCTGCCGGATGACTTGAAAAAACAAATCAAACTGTGTATCAATGGCAGAATTGGGCACAGAGACTCGGTGGTATTTACTCTGGAGTAATCACAACGGGATGAATAATCGTTTTATATGCTGTTTGTTTTTTGCGTTAGCATCGTTCCTGCTTATGGAAAAGGTATGAAATACAAAATTGCGATAATAACATGCGTCGGACTATTCATTTTGCTATATATTGTTCCGCTTGGCGTACGCCCAATGGTTATTCCCGACGAATTCAGATATGCTGAAATACCCAGAGAAATGCTGGAAACAGGGGATTGGGTCGTCCCGCATCTCGACGGTCTGCGGTATTTCGAGAAACCTGTGCTTGGATACTGGCTCAATGCAATAGGTATCGCCATGTTCGGCGAAAATGCTTTTGCCATACGTTTCTTTTCTGCTTTGGCTGCCGGCATTTCTGCGGTTATTCTGTTTTTTCTCGCGAGGAAATACGCCGGTGGATATCGTATGGGCATTTTTGTCGTGGTAGTGTTCCTTACCTCTTCAGAAGTATTTTCCGTCGGCACTATTAGCGTTCTCGACAGCATGTTTTCCATGTTTCTAACTGCGGCGATGGCATTGTTCTTTTTCGCACATATGGAGGACGTGCCCCGAAAAAGGGTATGCCTGCTTGTGCTTTCAGGTATCTCTTGTGGTCTTGCGTTTCTCACGAAAGGTTTCCTTGCCTTTGCAATACCAACCGTGGCTGTAATACCATTCCTGATCTGGCAGCGACGAGTAAAAGATATATTCAGGATTTTATGGATACCTTTGGTAACGACGATCATTGTAGCTCTGCCATGGTGCCTGATGATCCACGCCCGGGAGAAGGGCTTTTGGTATTATTTTTTCTGGACCGAACATATCCATCGGCTCATGTCCGGCGAAAGTGGACAGCACCCTGAACCGTTCTGGTTTTTCATTCCCTGTATTTTAGGGGGCGCATTTCCCTGGACATTTTTGTTGCCGGCTGCGCTGTCCGGCCTGAAAGGCACGCGTTTTAAAGATCCTCTTTTCCGGTATGCCATATGCTGGCTTCTGCTGCCATTCCTGTTACTCTCCGCTTCAAGCGGCAAACTCATTACATATATCCTGCCGTGCTTTCCGCCTCTTGCCATTATCATGAGTATGGCTTTGCTGCAATATTTTGACGCGGGAAAGAAGAAGGCATTCATGATTGCCGTGAAGATTCTCCTGGTGATAATGGCAGCGATTATGATTGCATTCATTTTGAGCCAGACAATTCCTAATTCCTTCAGAATATATGAGCAGCAGGAAATCTGGAAGGTAGTGCTTATGGCTATTGCTTTCTTGGCATACATCCTGCTTCTGTTTTGTGCCGCCAGAGCAGCGGATTTCCGAATGAAGCTGGCCTTTTTTGCCGTCGGTCCCACAGTCTTGATGTTCTGTGGGCACTTTGCAATGCCCAACCAGTTGAGAGACGCAAAAGCACCGGGTGAGTTCCTGCAACATAACCGCTACAGAGTCCATCCCGATACAGTGCTTGTCTCTGATAACGATCTGACATCTTCCATTTGCTGGTGCTACAAGCGCAGCGACGTTTTTCTGCTACGCGCCAGCGGTGAACTTACGTACGGACTGGAATATGACGACTCGAAGCAGCGATTGCTTGATGTCGACCGGTTCAAAGAGTTGGTCACGAAAAGTTCAGGAAATGGATCTATCATTCTGATCCTTAAAACTGAACGATATGAGGAATATAGCCCAATGCTCCCGAAACCCGTCTTTAAGGACGTCAATCGCGGCTTTGTGTTCGCCGAGTTTGCCGGTGAAGCTTCCACTGAAGATGCTTCGCTTCCGGCGAAGAAAGCCCAAAACTAAGGAGTCGGCAAGTCACATATATAACAAGCGTCGAAATGACGAAACAAATCCGGGCGGGCTCAGCTCTGTCGCGATGCTGTTATCCTTAATACTGTGTAGGGCTTGATGGTAATCAGCATCTTGCCGTTTTCAATTTTACCTGCTGTGATCACGGGTGTTATCGCTTCGGGCTTTTCGAGTGTGTTCGTTGCCCAGGGCACATCAGCGCAGAGCGTTTGAATTTCCACCCGGCCGCTTGAGTCAAAATCTTTCATGACTATTTCCAGATCGACGGGCCCCGATGTTCCTCTGTGCACGACTGAGATCAGCAGTTTTCCGTCTTGAGCTGCGCAAGCCAGGGCGTCGATTGTCTGATACGAGCATGTGGAGGTGACATTCTTAAGGTCGGGCAGAACCAGAGGAGCCGCTTGCGTTGAGCAGGTCAGCTCGATTTTGACCGGCACGGAATCGGCAAAGGCGGCAAACATCGCTTGAGCGTAATGGCACGGATTGGCAAAAACACGCTCGCGGGTCTTTCGCAATCCTCCGCCGTGATTGACTGTGGCCGAATGAGTGACCATCTCTACAAACGGAGCCAGCCGAACGGATGCATGATAAATCAGAACATCATACAACGCCTCGGCATGAGTCGCCGGACTTACGAGCGTCTCGTGTGAAAGCTGCCTGGGAGCATCGGGCGAAGACGGTTGACCGATACGAGCGAACATTTGCAGCTCCGTAACCGCCAGTCGGGGATTGTTTATGCCGGCATTTTTCATGTCACTTTCCAGGGCGGCCCATTTCTGTTCGAGCACTTGCGGCACCGCCATGAAATCCCGGAATACGTCCAGCGGATCGGTATCGGCGGGGACCTGGCCGCCTACAAGAGGATGGTCGGTAGTGATACGCAATATATCGCTCGCCCCGGCGATGAGAGTGTCGTTCCAGTTCTTGCCCCACATCACGGGTGCGCCGCATGCGTAAATTGTGATGCCGGGATCGACTTCAAGCACGGCTTTGACAAACTGGTGGTACCGGTCCACGTAACCTTCGGCGGTGGTCCAGTGATACTGCCATCGTCCCCATAATTCGTTTCCGATCTCCCAGTGCCTGACATTATAAGGCTGCGGGTGGCCGTTTGCCGCTCGCAGCTTACCCATCGGGGTATCTGTGCTGCCATTACAATATTCGAGCCATTGGGCTGCTTCCGAAACTGTGCCGCTGCCGGCGTTAAGACAAATCATGGGCTTGCAGCCGACCGTCCGGCAAAAGGCTATGAACTCATCTGTGCCGAAGAAATTATTTTCCTGCTGTCCCCAGGCGTAATTTGGCAGGGTCGGGCGTTTTTCAATGGGGCCGACGCCATCCCGCCAGTGATAGCTGCTTACGAAATTGCCGCCCGGCCAGCGGAGAATCGGCAGGTGGGATTCTTTTAAGAAGCGAATGACGTCCGGATCGGCGCCATTAACGTGATCCGCCGGGCGTAATAAAACCCGCTCTATAACGAACTGTCCGGCCTTATCTGCGAGTATAGCAAATTTATACGCTTTATCTTCCGGCAGGTTATCGGGAATCACAAGACGGCCTTCGAGCTTTTGCCAGGTTGCAGTAACTCCCGAAATAGATTTCTCGGCACAAACTGCCATGCCGTCGGGGTCGAAGAAAACTGCCTTTAGTGTGTTAAGGTCCGGCGAACGAACCCACATTTCGAATTCGTACTGCCTGATTCGATGCAGGGGCAGCCACGTCCATTGTGCGATGCCCTGGCCAGCGGCATGAGCACGAACGCGTTGAGCGCGACCTCCATAAGGCCCCGTATCCGGGCTGGCTTCGACGGGGCCAAGTTTTGTCCAGAAACATGCCATCGCTTCGTTACGTGATTTAACGAGTGCATCGATTTCGGAGTCCGGCCACCCCCAGCGTCCGGCACTGTTTCTGATGTTGTTTTCGATTTGCTGCTGCTCGTAATGAAACATTGCTACGCCGTCAGGCGATTCCTGCCCCGTCCGGAACGGGTAATCTGAAAAGGTCGGATTCCGGAGGATTTGGGCGTCCATGCCGTTCGTGATATTGAAAAAAAGATGCTCGCAGAATTTCCCGGTAATATTGCGAGGTATGGAATGTCCGGATTTTTCGGCGGCGTAAATAATCAGTGAGGCCTTTTCGTTCGCCCGGCAGACCCCAAGGCAGACTAAGAAAATAAGAATGCCAAAACGTAATGTTTTTGAATTTGTGATTTTTTGTTTCATGGCTAATTCCGTCCAATCGAAATATCTTCTAAGGTTAATTGACAGACAAATATCATAACCATATCCTCTGCAAATTCAAGCTTGACTGCGACAAGCGTAATCTGTTATACTACATATCAGTGATATAATCCGAGTGAGAATCCTTTTATCCGAAAAAATGGGGGGCGGAGGTCGGACAATGTTTGAGGCCAGATATTCACGAATCTTTCAAACGGTGCTCTTATTTCTCATCCCGGCAGTGCTGTGTTCACTTACGTGTGGCAAAATCATCTACGTTGACGACGATGCCGCCGGGGCCAATGACGGCTCAAGCTGGGAGAATGCTTACAACTTCCTTCAGGATGCTATAACTACCGCAACTGGCGGAGACGAGATCCTCGTTGCACAGGGCATATATAAACCTGATCAGGGAATTGGAATTACACTTGGAGACAGGAGAGCCAGTTTTCGTCTCAATAGCGGCGTTACTATTAAAAGTGGTTACGCCGGTTTCGGTGAATCGGAACCAGATATTAGAGATGTTGGACTGTTTCAAACCATCCTTAGTGGCGACCTTAACGGCGATGACGTAGAAGTAAACGATCCTTGTGATTTGCTCAGTGAGCCCAGTCGTGTCGATAACAGCGAAAATGTCGTTACAGGTAGCAATACGTATCCAACCGCTGTTCTTGACGGTTTTACGATCACTGCCGGGTATTTAATAGGACATCATTTCATGGGCACTGGCAACCCTTCCGGTGGTGCCGGTATGTATGTTTATTATGGTAGTCCCACTGTTGTCAATTGCATTTTTACCGGCAATGCGACCCTTGGGTATGGTGGCGGGATGATTATTATAGCAGGCAGTAATCCGACTATTGTTAACTGTGCATTTACAAAGAACAATGCTGGAGGTGGTGGAGGAATATCCTTTTGGAAATCCCCAGAAGGTATCAATCCCACACTTATCGATTGCATATTTGATGATAACTACGCCAGTGGCGACGGCGGCGGGATATATAACTATCAGAGCAATCCAAACCTGACCAACAGCATTTTCAGTTGTAATTTTAGCCACAGATCAGGTGGTGGGATTTACAACAGGATGAGCAACCTTGAGTTGGCTGACTGCACATTCAGTGAAAACACAGCAGGAAGTGGTGGTGGGATATACAGCGAAGATAACAGTCGCCTAATATTGACGAACTGTACTTTCGGAAATAATGTGGCTGAAAGAGTATTAGGTGGTGGGATGTGTAATTCAGATGCTAATGACGTATTTCTAACCAACTGTATATTTAGTGGCAACTCAGCCAATCGGAGCGGCGGTGGTTTGGGAAGCAATCATAACAAGTTAATGTTGATTAATTGCGTTTTCGACGAAAACGAGGCATACGGAGAATCGCTCTACACCAACAAAGGCGGTGGATTATATACGTTCGGTGATGCAGAGATAATAAACTGTGCATTTCGTAATAATTGGGCTTCGGAGGGTGCCGGTGTTTATTACTACGATGGTATCTTGACGGTGACTGGGTGTGCTTTCACTGGCAACTCAGCAGAAAACTTTGGCGGAGGTCTGTACAACTACGACAACATGCCGGATCTTACTATTACCAACTGTACCTTTGGCGGGAACACCGCAGAATGGGGCGGAGGGATTTTTAATCGTTGGCCTTCCCACCTGAGAATGGCGAACTGCACTTTCACTGGCAATGTAGCATCCAACGGTAACGCTCTGGCATGCGATCCAAGTTTTACGACTCTCCCGGGAAGAATTGAACTAACTAATTGCATTCTGTGGAATGGCGACAACACATTATTCGATCCAAATCCAGACGGTTCAACAATCGCAATTGCTTACTCAGATGTTCAGGGCGGCTGGCTGGGTGAGGGAAATATCGATGTCGATCCGGATTTTGTACAGGAGGGATACTGGACCCAGCCAAGTCCTCGCCAGCCAACTGAGCGGACCTGGATCGAGGGCGACTATCATCTGAAATCCGAGGCTGGGCGGTGGGACCCTGTCAGCGAGAGCTGGGTTATAGATAATCTTACGAGCCCCTGTATTGATGCCGGGGATCCGAATAGCCCGGTTGATGATGAGCCTGATCCCAACGGCGGGAGAATCAATATGGGCGCCTACGGCGGCACGGCAGAGGCGAGCAAGTCGCCCGGTTTCTCATGGTTTTTCGAGACGACGCAGGGGCCGGTTCTTGCCAAGGGGCTTGGGATTGTGCTGCCGCATGAGCATATCTTTACAGATCTTCGTGGGCCGACAACGCCCGGTTACGGTCAGGCGGACGCGGCGGATGTCGTGCGTGTCATGGCGCCACTGCTTTCCGATGCTCGCGAAAAGGGTGTCGGTGTTTTGATCGAGTGCACCAGTATCGGCGTGGGGCGAAATGTACCCATTATCGCTCAGGTGGCCGAGGCTTCGGGATTGCCTGTCGTGGTGCCGACTGGCGTTTACGGCCGTGCGAATTTTGCGCCGCCGGAGCATCGGAATATGACCGAGGACGAATTGATGGCGCTTTTCGTTAGCGAGATTCGCGAGGGCATCGATGGCACGGGAATTAAGGCCGGCTTTATCAAGATAGCAACCGACGAGAGCCCAATGAACGCTTTGTTAGAAAAAATCCTTCGAGCGGCCGGACGTGCTGCGAGCCAAACCGGTGCCGCGATAGCCAGCCACACGCCGACAGGGAGTAACGCCGTTCGGCAGGTCGATATTCTCGAATCTATCGATCCGGCGATAAGATTCATCTGGGTACATGCCCAGAACGAGAGCAATCGAAACATACATGTTCAGTTGGCTGCCCGCGGGGCGTATATTGAATTCGATTCTTTAGGCTGGAATCCGGGGCAGGACTCGACGTACATCTCCGCCATAAAAAACCTGCTCGCCGCCGGCCACGGCGACCGCATCCTGCTCTCACATGACGCCGGATGGTACCAGCCCGGCTCGGCTAACGGCGGAACGCAAAAGCCTTTTACCTACCTGATCGACACTTTCATCCCGAAGCTCAGGGACGCCGGCGTGGACGATGCAACCATTCGTATGATTACACAGACGAATCCGGTTCGCGCTTTTGGTTTTAAGTCCGGCGAATGAGGCTACCTGCCCGACGGCTACGGCGAGTAATCGCTTGAAAGATATGTCTCACATCCCCAGCGCGGTGATCTGGTCGATCAAATTCTGATAGGCATACACCGTCACGTACAGGCAAAGAATCGTGACAACTATAACGATTACGGTGACAATCGCTTTGGTCAAAATTTTGAACCGTGGATTTATCCAGACGAGCGGAAGTGCCATCGGCCCAAGGCACAGCAATGCAAGAACAATGGTTCCGGTTGCCAAATACCACTTTTTCGGTCGAGGTTTTGGTGCCTGACGTCCGGTTCCGTCGAGAAACTCGCCGCAGTACCGGCACTTGATTGCCTCGGCCTGAATCTGCTCGGCACAAAAAGGACATTTTTTCATATCGGCCGTATCTTCCACGATGGGCTCGTTCTGCTCCAGTAATGCCTGTTCTGCATAATCGTATGCGGTTAAATCTGTTTCCATAATAACAGTTATCGGTTCTTTAGCAATGCTTCTTTAGGAGCAAAGTATGCGTGCATGCGTATTTTTAAGCTTCTGATGCACTAATCCACTCATTTGCTGCCGATGCAGAATAGATGCTTCTCCGACCGGATAAAAATATTCTGTTGCGAGATAGCCGGACTGGCTTTGCATGTTTCGTCAAGCTCGTTCTTTGCGAGCACTTTGAATTCGGCTCCCTCTTGTATCACTGTTGTTGTTCCTTGGTCGGAGAGGAAATAGATTTTGCCGTCCGCCCAGACCGGCGAGGCCGAGAATCTGCCGCCCAGCCTTTCTCGCCAGATAACTTCGCCTGTTGCCGCTTTGAAACACTTTGCCACGGCGGCCTCGGTTACCAGGTATAGGTACGGCCTGGCGTAGAGCATCGAGGGTATCTTCGGCACGTCATCCGGCGACTCCCACGCTATGTGTGTTGCGGTGACATCGCCTTTGCCGCCGGCACGGACCACGCGGATCGCCGGGTCTCCGAATCCGGATGCGGTAAAAATCAAGCCCTCGCCAACGACGACCGAAGGGACGACACCTTCGCCCGGGCTCGATACTGTCCAGATTCTTTCGCCGGTGTCCGGGTCGAAGCCCTGTATTACTTCACCCGCCGAGCTGACGAGCTGATCTTTGCCGCCGGCGCTGAGGATTTGCGGGCTGACGTGAGCGATTTGCGATAGGCCCCGCTTGCCTTCCCAGCGGACTTTGCCTGTATTTTTATCGAGAGCGAGAATCACGGCCTTGTCCCAGGGTTTCTGCCAGCCGAGCTTCGAATCCGCTCCGGAGCTGCTGGGATCGAAGGCGACGATCAGAAGCTCTTTGTACAGGATCGGTGAGACTCCCAGGCCATGCTCGCTGAAATACTCGAAGTCGCGGTACACCCATACGGTTTCGCCTTCCATCGAGACCGCGGCGATGCTGCCGTCGAAGGCCACGATGTAGACGTTTTTGCCGTCGGTCACCGGCGTGGAGGTTGCGTACGAATTGAGCGCCTGCTTGTGTCCGGGTTTTTGTCGGAGCACCTGCCTGTCCCAGAGGACGGCCCCGGTCTTTCTATCAAGGCACAGCAGATGATACGATGCGCCTTCGTCGGTCGCGGTGGTTACGAAGACACGGTCGCCGAAGACAATGGGGCTCGACCAGCCAATGCCGTCGATAGGCGTCTTCCAGGCAATATTGGATGTCTCGCTCCATTGTGTGGGCAGGTTTTTCTCGTTCGATATTCCCTGCCTGCCGGGTCCTCGAAAGCCCGGCCAGTTCTCTGCTACGGACGTTTGAGGCCCAACCGCGGAAAACGCCGTTAACCAGCACAGCACCAAAATAGCTGTTCGTTTTATCGTTCTCATTATTCCTGCATACCTCCAAAATACGGCTGCCGTGGCGAGGGCGTCCCGCCCTTGCATAAAATACAAGGCCAGGATGGCCTCGCCACAGACGCCTAAGGTTTTCTATACATTAACATCCTATCGTAAATTCCCACTGATTTCAACTGTACACAATCGATTATGGATTGCAAAATTAAGTTGTGCTGGTACGATATAGTAATCGTAGTTCCCGGCCGTTATGGGTGAATACGAATGGAACGATAGGGCAGCCGGCTTTAAGGAGACCGCCATGAAGACATTGAGAGTAAACGAATATCTATTTGCAACGCTTGGATACATGCTGTTGCTGTCCGGATGTGTGGCGGCGGGTCAAACGTCGGCTCCGCTTAATGGGAGCGTAAGGATCGTGCCGGAAGAAACTGATGCGGTGCTGGCGAATCCGGGAATGGGCTGGGAGACGTTCGGCCGGACCGCGGATAAGGATAAGAACCTGCCGGACTGGATTCCTTCGACGATCCATTATACCCGCTGGGGCTGGGGAGTATTAGAGCCGGAGCCGGGTAAGATAGATTATGCGTTCCTGGATGGAGTTCTTGACGAGACACACGCTTCGAGCCAGAAACTGGCGTTCCGCGTAATGTGCTGTTCGACAAATCGGGGCAGGCCTTATCATCCCGAATGGCTCGCAGACGTCGGCGGCAAAATATTGACATGCGACTACTCGGGAACCGAAGGGCTGCTCGTGCCGGACCTGGACGATCCGGTTGTGCTCGAAAAACATCTGGACTTCATCAAACGGCTCGGCGAGAGATACGACGGGCATCCGGACATCGACCACGTGGACCTCGGCACGGTCGGCTGGTGGGGCGAGTGGCACATGAGCGGCTCGAAGGCCGGCAAAATGCCGACAATGGCCAATCGCGAAAAAATCATCGACGCCTACTTCGCTGCGTTCCGCAGGACACCGCTGCTCATGCTGATAGGTGGCGGCGAATGCCTGAGCTATGCCGTGGATTTGGGCGCCGGCTGGCGGGCGGACTGCCTCGGTGACATGGGCGGATTCTCGGAGAACTGGTGCCACATGTGCGACGCCTATCCGAAACTGATCCCGGCTGCCGGGGTGCAGGATGCCTGGAAGACGGCGCCGGTCGCCTGGGAGAGCTGCTGGGAGATGCGGCGATGGGTTAAGGAGGACTGGTCGCTGCGATATATTTTCAATTACGCCCTGGCCATGCACGGCTCGTATTTGAATAACAAATCGGCACCGCTGCCGGAGGGCGGGAACGTCCGCGCCGAAATCGAACGTTTTCTCCGCCGGCTCGGCTACCGCCTGGTGCTAAGACAGCTCGAACATCCCGCTCGTGTCGGGGCCGGCGAGCTGCTGACGCTGGCGATGAAATGGCAGAACACCGGCTCGGCTCCGTGCTACAGGCCGTACCGGGTGGCGTACCGCCTGACAAGCGAGACCACCGGCGATAAAGTACTCATAGGGAATGTCACCGTAGAGAAATGGATGCCGGGGCACGTCGAGACCTTTAGCGAGGAATTTATCAAGAACCCGCCGGAGCTTCCGCTGGGACCGCTTATCGATATGACTGAGGAAGTTGTCGTGCCGGCCGATATGCCCGCGGGTCTGTACCGCCTTGCGATTGGCATCGTCGGCGAGCAGACGTGTGGCGAGGGCGTCCCGCCCTCGCGTCCCGCTGGCATCTTGCCAGCGGAAAGGAAACAAGGGCAAGATGCCCTCGCTACACAAGGCCAGGATGGCCTCGCCACTCCTGTTGTGCAGCTTGGCATCAAAGGCAGGACGCAGGACGGATGGTACCTGCTTAGCGAAATCGAAATAACAAAATAGACATACAAGGAGCAATGAAAAATGATGCAGACAAACGAACCAATATCGAGACGTCAGATGATGAAAAAATCGCTCGCCGCAGCGACCATACTAACTTCGGCTTCGGCCGGACGGGCAGTAACAACCGTGAAGAAAACATCGGTTCGGCTGGGCGGACCGACATTCGAAAAATATGAAGATCCCGCCGGCTGGATAGCGGCGTTGAAGAAACTCGGCTACAGCGCGGCCTATTGTCCGGTCGGTGCCGATGCCGGAGACGACGTCGTCAAAGCGTATGAACGGGCGGCCAAAGATGCGAATATCATCATTGCCGAGGTGGGGGCATGGAGCAATCCGATAAGTCCGGATGAGAAAACCCGCAAGGAAGCGCAGGAAAAATGCCGCCGGCAGTTGCACCTTGCGGACCGGATCGGAG
>Ga0114918_10002068_pt1 | contig 17994 bp, 31 predicted proteins | sample LantaG_FD_87015 | JGI IMG/M metagenome (GOLD analysis project Ga0114918, IMG submission 87015) | Deep subsurface microbial communities from Baltic Sea to uncover new lineages of life (NeLLi) - Landsort_02402 metaG | ecosystem: Environmental > Aquatic > Marine > Oceanic > Sediment | place... | reverse complement strand
CGTGACGTGGTGATGTGGGTGTATGGGAGCGGCTTCCCCAAGAGCCACAACCTCAAGGGCCAGTGGCACGGCTGGGCACGGCCCTCAAGCCTGCCTATGAGCCGATTATCGTGGCCCGTAAGCCGTTGATAGGCACGGTGGCTGCTAACGTGCTGGAGCATGGGTGCGGGGGGCTGAACATTGACGGGTGTAGGGTGGGGATGGGCGACGAGTACGACCCGTCAAAGGTGCAGCGGCAGAAGGCCAAGGGGACTGCGAATGTGGCGGGGGCGTTTGGCGCAGAGGCGTTGGTCGGAAAAGAGATACCGACATACAAGCCGGGTGGCCGCTGGCCCGCGAACTTCATCCACGACGGCAGCGATGAGGTTCTAGCGGGGTTCCCGGTGACGAAGAGTGCTGGCACATACAAAGACCCCGGGCGAACAGGCGTACAGTCTGGCAATATATTTCGCAAAGAGAAGATTCGCGAAAACAACTACGCAGGCGACTCAGGCAGCGCGGCCCGATTCTTTTATTGTGCGAAGGCGAGCAAGTCAGACAGAAACGAGGGACTTGACGATGCCGCGGACTCCGTTCTCGCAAGATCGAACCAAGCTGTTAAAAATGCAGAAATGGGGGATGTCGCAGACTCGGAACAGGGCACATTCAACAAGGCGCGTATTGTAAAAAACAATCATCCAACGGTAAAGCCAACTGCTTTGATGCAATATCTGTGCCGACTTATCACTCCACCAGGAGGCATAGTCCTGGACCCCTTCATGGGTAGCGGTTCGACCGGTAAAGCGGCGATCTCCGAGGGACTAAAATTTAGAGGGATCGACTTAGATCCCGAGTACATCGAAATAGCATTAGCCAGAATCAAGGACCAATTATGGAGATCGAAGAAGTGAGGAAACTCACGCCGCTGAAGAGATACATGTATTGGATCCGGGAACGAGAATCGATCCGACTAAAGAAAGAGGCCGGAAAGCCTAAGCCTTGGACGGATGACGAGATTCTTCAGACTTACAAATTCACGAACGTCCGGCGGATGGATGACAAGGTCAGTCGATGGCTCCTGGAGAACTGGTATGAGCCGAACTACGGTCACCCCAACATTCTCCGCGCTGTGGCGCTGGCTCGATTCCTCAACCGTATCGAGACTCTGGAGCATATAGGATTTCCAAAGACCTGGAGACCGGACGCGGTCAAGATCAAATTGCGAGCGTATCGAGACGCTGGGAACAAAGTCTTCAACGGGGCTTACATGGTCCGAGGTAACAACGGCGTTGATAAGATTGAAAGCGTGGTAGATTTCAACGTCACGCCGATCAAAGACGTTGAATTGGATCTGGACTCGATGGAACGAAGTCACAGGTCACTCCAGGCATCCTACGGGCTCGGTTCATTCATGGCGGGGCAGATCGTTGCGGATCTCCGCTGGGCGATGAATCAAGGTTGGGACGATAAAGATCACTGGGCTCCGATCGGTCCCGGATCGATGAAAGGGATGAATTGCATTCAGGAGCGGGATCCGAAAGCTCCGCTACGTCAAGAACGATTCCTGGAGGAACTTCAGGACGTCATGGAGCAATGTCGGAGAGCGTTACCGGAATCGATCACGAGCCGAATGGAAGCGATGGACTACCAGAATTGTTGCTGTGAGTTTTCGAAGTACACGAGGACTTTGGAGGGATCCGGACGTCCGAAACAACTCTATCCGGGGAGAGTCTAGTGCCCAGAGTACCTCAAAGAAAAAAGAAACCCCAACGGCGGGGATCGTTTAAGGGGGGCGGGAATCACGCTCCGAAGTTTTCCTGGCAGACGATTCCAGAGGGAAGAATTGCCAAGATCACAGCATTACTAATCTGTCACTCACTCGGTTATGACGACGACCGAATGGCCGGGAAGGACTTCCCGCCGACAGCGGATTTGGAGGCGAGATTCAACTTGGTACTGCCCTGGTTCGGCGATTACTATGATGGAACCCGAGAGGAGATGACCGGCTCTGGAAAATACTCAGGTAAGATGGACGAATTTTCGGGTTCCGATCTCAACGACCGAATTAGGTACATGTTCCGGGACGGAGACATTAGCACGGAGCATCCGCTATCAGAGCAGCAGAGGAAGCCGGGAGGACTCTATGAGACTCATCTAGCTCACGCGGAGAAGCTCCGGAAACGAATTCGCGAAGGAAGTATCGTATCGCGGGGAGAGGCCCGAGCATGGGGGACTAAGCGTGCCTAGATTACCAAAGAAAAAAGACAAACCATTAAGAGTTGCCTGCGTCTACTGGTATACGTCGGCGGTTGGGGGTATCGCTACTCATCTCAACTCGCTTCGCACCGTGGCTCAGGAACGGGGAGACCGATTCGACATACTACACTCACGGAGTTGGAAGACTAAAACGCCTCAAGTATTCTCTGAGAGGCAATGGGTGCGGGGGGGAGATACGAGGATCTGGATTGATGGAGAATTCTCTCACCATCCCAAGCAAGTTGCGGCGTCGTTACGGTGGTTGAAGGAGAATTACGACGTTATTCATTTTGGGTTTCTTTGCCCCCACCCCACGAAAGCCTACCCAACTCCGGATTTTCTTCCCGTATTTACAGATTTGGACTTACCCAAAACTGGAACTATCACAGACGGATACTGGGACGATTACGCGGAGTGGGGAGAACAATGCATCCCGTATTTGAATCTCATTACAACTTCGGGCATGCACTACGCCCAGGCGTTGATTGAACGAGGGATCCCCGTACAGCCTCTTGGGATACCGTTCTTGCCGGGGACGGGGAGGAGCTACCCGAGAGACCGCGAGCCTCTTCTGATCTGGCCTAACCAATGGAAGAATATAAAAGGGATCAATCCATTCCTTGACGCGGTTCCGTCGCTACCGGACGAACTACGGGTGGAACTCTACTCGTGCGGAATCCGATACTACCAGCTCAGAACCGAGGATCGATGGCTTGACGCAGTAGGAGAAGACAAATTGTTCGGTTTCCACGGGCGGGGGAGGGCGACCTACTTTGGGAATGTTGATCTACCCAGGATCCGTACCGCGTTTCAACGGGCATGGTTCTCAGTTTGTTTTCAAGGAATCGCTACCCGAAAGGCGGCGTACAAAGCCGGAAGTTACAACAATACTGAACTGGAAGCGTTGTACTACGGGGCTTTACCAATCCTGCACGAAAGCGCTTTGGGAACCGACCTGCCTGAGAGCGCGTACCGGACGGTGGAGACGGGAGACGAACTTCCAGACGTGGTTGCCCGAGCGTTGAGGGACGGGACCGTGAAAGATTCAGAACGGCTCCGGGACGCGAGAGCATTTGTCCTGGATAATTACTCCGCTTACACTCAATACGAGACGATTCGAAAGGCTTGGCGATTATGAGTAATCCCCACGTTGGCGGTCTGTTCCTTTACGCTAAATTGTCCAAATCCGTAGGAAACTGACGTGAAAATCGTAGTCGTAGAACCCCACTGTGATGATGCGTTCTTGTCGTTAGGGGGTCACCTAGAGACTCTGTGGAAGGATCTCGACCGTACTATCATCACAGTATTCGGAGACGCGAAACGGGACCAAGAGGCCCGAAATTACGCGGAAGCGATCGGCGCGAAGAGTATCACGCTGGGACTGACCGAAAGCCGGATGTTGTCAGAACTGAGGGAGAGCCTACCCATCCCGGAACTGCAAGAGACTATACGGGGGCTGAGATTACTCCCTCGGGACGTGTTAGCGTTTCCATTAGGATTACAACATCCGGACCACTACCGGGTTCGGGACGCTGCCACGTCTCGCGCTGTGTTCTATACCGACACGCCTTACTGGTCTAAGCAAAAGCTCGGGGAAGAGGTACGGGACCGGCTCAAAGGTACAGTTATTGAGTCAGTCCTTTTCCCCCACGCAAGAAAATGGCGACATATCCCGATTTTCCAGAGCCAAGCGAAATTCTTTCATTTCAACGATGGGTTGAAAACGTCTCGCATTCCTGAAATTGTCATACAAGGTGGTAGATTATGAGAGTAGTCAAGTCCAGAAAGTTGTTGGTGGTAGGTAGCGGTCGGTCTGGGACACTCTATACATCAAAGGTGTTCCAGAAGTTAGGTTTCGATTTAGGTCATGAAAAGGATGGGGAGTATGGTATTTGTTCGATGTATTTCCTAGCCCCTAAAGTTGGTCAATACTCCACAGGAAGAACGCGAGAGATAGGGGACGGCTCTTCCAGAGAAGATTTCCAGTTTGAACGAATCATACACCAGGTCCGAGACCCTTTGAAGACAATTGAATCCTTGGCGAGTACTTTTACTTTGAAGGTCCGATTATGGACTCACGACTACTTGCAAGTACAGCTCCCAGGAACTTCAGGGAAGCTACAGGCCGCCCCCAGGGATCGGCAAGAGTGGGCGATGAGGTACTGGCTTCGAGCGCAAGAACTAGCTGAAGATCTAGCTGAGCGGACTGTACGTGTTGAAGACCTCCCCAGTATTTGGCCTGGACTTTCTCAGGAACTGTTCGGCGACTCCTTAGAGTTTCCCGACATTTCGGATACGACAAACCGAGGACTACGCTTTGCATTCAAATCCAAAGAGCAGTCGATAAGAATTCGACACAACCTCCACACACTGAAATGGGAAGATGTTAGAGCCCTGAACTCCTCTCTGACTTCCCAGGTTCGAGATAGGGCCCAACAATACGGATATGTGTAATAGACCCTATCCCTGAAGTCGGAGTAGTTTCGGCACGTAGGGAGGCCGGGCTTTCAACCGTAAGAACTCATTGTGACAAAATAAAATGACCCCGACGATCGTAAAACCGACGGGGTCATTTTGAAGAGCGGAGAGAGTCGGACGGTCATGTCACATGGTATTGCATAACTCGGGAGCCCTCCAACTTGACGATGGCCACCTGTCCCGATGACACCAGGATTTCGTCTTTGTAGAGGTAGTGCTTGGCGTCCGTCAGGGAGAGAACGCCGCCTGAATTGTCAGACACGTTTTGGGCGGTAATGGCCTGTCCGGATTGAGTAGCTCCCAAAGCCTTCAATGCCGTCAGGACCGCGTCCCGTTTTGTGTTATTCCGAGGGCTTTTGGGAGTGGTAGTAGGAGCGACAGACGACGGTGGGGGAGTCGCTTTCTTCTTCGCAGGCGCGGGGGCGGTGGGCGTAGTGACCGTCACGGCTTTCTTCTTCGTCGCTCTTTTCTTCACGGCGGGGGTAGCGACAGGATCTTCGTCAGACGAGAACAACGTAGGTGACTTCTTCACGGCGGTCTTCTTCATAGCAGCATCTCCAAAACAGAAAATGAGGGAGCCCGGAGGCTCCCGGAAATCAATCGACTCGGATGCAAGTCACGAGTCCCTCAAAGGTCAGAATCCGGTACTCCCCGGACTCCGGGAACATCCCATAGCACTTAGAGTGATAGGGGGTTGAGGACACGTCGATAATAATGAACTCTCGACCGTCTTGAATCGCGACGTCTCCCTGACGGAGTTCTGCGAAAGTTCGTCGAATAGTAGGTAGTTCAATTTGAGCGATCATCTCAACATCCTTCCTTTCTTTTGGGGGTCTTCAAAATCCAAAGTCTTATACGTTCTACGAATTCAAGAGACTACTGACTTTCAAAGAAATCTTTGAATTTTACAGAAGTCAAATCAAAACGGGACGTCGCGAGGATCAATCTCGGGAGACGGGGCCGGGACAGCGGAAAGAACTTCCTCAAAAGTCCCAGCCCTGCGACCCGTCTTCCCAAAGAATTTCCAACATCCCCGCAATCTCATCGACCTGGCGAAGCATTCCGAGGTTCGCCTCTCCAACGGGCGTATGGGGGGAGGTGAAGATCGCCCAACCGTCGATAGAGAGAGAGGCGAGCCAATCGGGTTTCGGGGGAGCGATCCAATCGGGATCCGGCTGATTATCAGTAGCGGTATCATCGAGAGTTTCATGAGCTTCCCGAACGGAATCATATTCCGCCATGAGTTCAGAGCGCCGTTCGGATTCTTCAAATGGATCAAACATGAGAGATTTCCTTATCCGATCTCGAACACGGAGCTAGGAGTGAGGGGGAGGGACAGGGGGGGTCCGTACGTTTTGGTTTTCATATCGTAGCTTCCGCCACTAGGACCATCGGCTCCGACGTAAGAGAATTCTCGGGTGTCGGCGTTCCATCGAATTTCACCGTCCCAAACTCGGAAATCCTCATGGACTCCAGTCTGATCAAGGTCGAATTGGGTCCAATCCTCCGGAGAACCGAAAATGTCGATAATGCAGAATTCTTGGAACTTCGGGACGTTCTCGGGAACGTATCCCACAAGGGCAAGCAATTCACCGAGGGTGATTTCTCCTCGGTTTTTGATAGCATCGCGGGCGGTGGCAAACTGTTCATCGGTCATCGTCTCATCTCCCTCGGGGTTTCGTTTCTCGTCTCAGCACTTCCGTAGTATTACGAGTATCGGATGGAAGTAAATAGGTTGGCCCGTCTATTTCGGAAGATTTCCAAAAATAATTGAAAGACCCAAAAATGAGCCTGTATCTGGACATGGATGAAGTTCTTGCGGATTTCGTACGGGGGGCGGCGGAGGCTCATGGAACGACCTACGAATCGGTGAGGGCGGGACAGCAGCCCGGAGAATGGAATATGGCGGATTCGATGGGGCTCTCTCACGATGAATTCTGGAAACCGATAAACGCGATGGGAGCGGACTTCTGGTTGGAGCTAGAGCCTCTCCCTTGGTTCTGTACGCTGATCGCCGCAGCGGAATCGTACGCTCCGGGAGACTGGTTTATTGCGACGTCTCCCGACCGAAGTACCGGTACGCTCTCCGCTAAACTAGAGTGGTTGAGGAAACGACTTGGGCAGGACTTCGATCGATTTTTCCCAACTCGCTACAAGTGGAAACTTGCGAAACCGGGGACGGTCTTGATCGACGACAATGACGAGAACGTCCGGAGGTTTCGTGAGGAAGGAGGTCAAGGAATTGTATTTCCCAGTCGGGGCAATTCTCTACACCATTTGGATCATGACCCGACTAATTACGTTCTGAAAGAATTGGAGACCGTCTATGAGAATTCGAGCACGTAACGTCAATCAAGCGTTCAACCAGGTCGTGGGAGTTTTTGATGATCCGGCTCTCCGGATAGTGAAAGTGATCTCAGAGACGTCTAGTCGCAACGGTCCTGTCCTGGTAGTTAATGAGCCCGTCACCGTGACATACGAGAGACCAAGGGAGCGGGTACTGTTCAACACGGTGCGGGACTGTAATCCATTTTTCCATCTATTTGAGTCGCTTTGGATGTTGGCTGGAAGAAATGACATTGCGGCTCTTGATCTCTACAACTCTGGTATGAAGAGCTATTCCGACGACGGGGAGACATTCAACGGTGCGTACGGCTATCGATGGCGTCACGCGAAAGTAGCGGACGTCCATAACCTGAACGTGGATCCGTTACAGGACCAGCTCTCCATTTTGATCACCCATCTGAAGCAAAATCCGGACTCCCGGCGGGCGGTTCTCCAGATGTGGAATGTTGAAGATGACCTGCTCAAAATCGATGACCAGCACGAGATGTTCGCCAAAGATGTTTGTTGCAATCTCTCCGTGACGTTTTTGATTCGTGACGGATTACTAGACATGACTGTCTTCAATCGCTCCAACGATGCGATCTGGGGGATGCTGGGAGCTAACGTCGTTCACTTCTCATTCCTTCAGGAGTATGTCGCCTGTTCGCTTGGGATCGAGGTCGGACGATACCACCAGATCAGTTCAAACCTCCATGTCTACACGGAGAACAACTCGGGGTTTACTCCGAATACTTGGATGGAACCTCATGTCAACATTGACTACTACCTCAACGACCTCGGACCAAGTCCTGTACCACTGGTCGAGAATCAGGAACGATTCGACCGGGAGTTGGCGGAGTTTGTCGATAATACCGACTGGAGCCGACGGTGGAGTGAACCGTTCTTGGACGTCGTCGCCGCTCCGATCTGCTGGGCCTGGCAGCTCCATAAGCGTCGGGACTACAGCGGTGCCCAAGCGGCTCTGGATACTTGCGAGGCTCTGGACTGGCAACTCGCCTGCCGTAACTGGCTGTTGAAGCGGGAAGCGAACTGGAAAAATAAAGGAGGTACGTGATGGACTTCTTACCCGTCCTGAACAAACGAGATTTTGTCAGGCGATACCGCGATGGAGAGTTTGGAAACGCATCTCCAACCTGGGATTCGGTTGAAGGATTTCTTTCGGACAAGGCAAGCACAACAAGCGATTTGTTCCATCTCAGAAATCGAGTCAGTAGCGGGCCGACGTATTATGATGTTCCGGGGGATCTGGTAGATATCACTCTCAGGAAAGCGTTGGCTGAGGGAGTCAAGGAATCGGATTTGTATGTCTCCCAGATGGCCCCAACGGCTCTTACGACTCTTCAGGGAGAAATCCAGCAGACTCCCGATGGCCTGTACCTGTACTACACCCGAGTCAAGAAACCGATGCGGGATGCTCTCCGGGAATCGGCCCATGAGGCTCGGGGTATAATTGCCCTAGAGATGCTTCGAGCGGCGTTTACCGTGGGAGACTTCGAGTGGATGGGGGTTCTACTGGACCGCTATCCGGACCATGTTCTGGAGTTTTCTACTTACTCAAAAGCCTATGGGACGATTCCGGGTTGTAGGGTGGTTTGGTGGGAAGTCCGTTCGTACTAACAATTGAAAGAGTGAGCATGACGCCGAATGAGTATCAGGATTTAGCAGCGAGAACTCAGTGTCCTCAAGACGTCGCATTACGACGGATCCAAGTTGACGAGATGACTCCGCTACTCCACGCGGTGATTGGCATGATGGGAGAACTCGGAGAGCTGGCCGGGGCTTTGGAAAAAGCGATCTGGTACGGTCAGAAGTTTGACGAGGCGAATTTCAAGGAAGAACTCGGGGATCTCAACTGGTACCAGGCAGAAGCCCTGAATGAGTTGGGAGCAAAGTTCGAAGACGTCCTGGCCCGCAATATCGAAAAGCTACAGATCCGCTACCCAGAGAAATTCACAGAGGCGCGGGCGGAGGAACGGAATCGAGATCGCAATGCCGAACGCGACGTACTGGAGGACGCTCCTGTCGATGATGTCGCTCCAGAGCTACGGATTCCGGGTTACTGGTGCAAGAAGTACGGTCTGGAGATTATGGACCCGGACGGTTGGGCCGGGCGGTATCGGAAATCTCTCAATGAGCCGATCAATCTCAAAGAATTCATCAACCGCTACATACGTTCCAGTATAGACCCTTGGAGTAAGCCGATGGATGCTGGGTTGAGGTCTCTTTATGACCCAAAGTATTTCGATCGCGACCTACCGTCAGGGACTGCCTACCGACATCCCACGGGGGCGATTACCCACGACGCTCCGGTAATCCAGACGGGGGCGGGATGGGGAGAACCATCTGAAGACTTAGAAAAGATTGAAGTAACTCCGGAGTATGTCTCAAACCGAATTTATGCCTGTGGCAATTGCGGATTCCATCTACACGTCCAGGAGAAGATTCAGATCTGTACTCGTTGTGCCCATTCGTCTACAGATTCTTCACTAATCATTTCAGATTGAGGACGTTTGAATAATGCCGACGATACCCACGCGGAAGAAAGCAGCGAAGAAAAAACCAGATGAGGTGATTGAGACTCTGAGACCCTACCGGTTTCATGGGATGGATATGGACTTCACCAAAACTCACGGAGAGGTCTCTGGGGACTGCCCCTGGTGCGGTCGAGAGGGTAAGTTTTCGGTCAAATGCGATACCGGCCAGTGGCGTTGTTTCGTGTGCGGAGAGAAAGGTAACTCCTACACGTTTCTCAGAATGCTTTGGGATATCAGTTCGATCAAGGGGCTCGACAAACTCGCTGAATCCCGGAAATTCATCGATACCCAGGAATTGGAAGCCTGGGGGGTCCGGATGAGTCCTCTCACTCGGGACTGGATGATGGTAGGGCATGGGGCCGATGGGGCTTTGAACCAGTTGTATCGGTACATTTCCATGCAGGGGAAATATCGGCTCCTGGCGACTCCGGGACATAAGCATCAGTTGTTCGGTTTTCAAACGTATAACAAGCGGTGCGAGCAAGTCTATATCTGCGAAGGGCCGTGGGACGGTATCGGCCTGCTCCGCGCGGTTCGGGCGTCGGGGGATACGACGTCATCTGTCCTGGCCGTTCCGGGGGTCAACGTATTTCAACCGGCCTGGGCGGAACTCTGCGCAGGACGTCGGGTGGTATTACTGTTCGATTCGGACCATCCCAAAGATAACAACGGGAAACCGGTACAACCTGCGGGACTGACTGGGGTAAAAACGGCGGCGTCCGTTCTGGCGTCCTGCAAAAATAAACCGGCAGAGATCGTCTACCTGAATTGGGGAGCGGGCGGGTACGACCCCAGCTTGCCGTCGGGTACAGACGTGAGGGATATCTTGTATGCCTAAAATTCTGACCGGGACTACGTCCAAGAGAAGTCGGCGGGGGGCGATACTGATCGTCGATAGTCTCTCTCTGGAGACGGTGGGACTAGAACGGCTACGATCCTGCCTGCAAAGAGAATTCCGGACGGTGACCGAAATCCGGTGCAATCCTCAGGGAGATCAATTCAACTGGATTCGGAAACAGGTAGAGGCCGCTCAGAAATTCCATTTGCCCCAGTTCGCGGCGCTAGTAGGAGATATCCCTCGGAGATCGACCCCCCTGAACATTTTCCCAGGAGTCCGGCTATTTGGTATTCCTGGATTCGATGAGGGTAAGTGGACTGACAAAAGTTTGACCGCGTTAGAGTTCAGGATCAGTAACGGGACAACGGATCTCGATTTTCAATTCAGGGGACGGCGGCTCGTGTCTGAGAGCTTCATCCCATTCTAGGAACCTGATTTATGGTGGTGACTGAGGAATTACTGGTACGACGTCTGGACTGGATTCTCAACAGAATCGAACCCGTACCCGAGGAGTGGAAAGAGAAAACGGTCAATGATGCGGGTCAGGCAGAATTGAAACCGCTACTGTGCGAGAGCTATGCGGAATTGATCAAGGTCTGGAAGCGGGCTATGTACTGGACAGACGGATTGGACCGCGCCCTATCGGTAATGCTGGCGTCTATCGCGGCGATTCCGACGGTGGGGGACCAACTTTGGGTTAAGATTCTTGGCCCGGCTAGTATCGGCAAGAGCGCGCTCTGTGCAGCCGTCTCGGTGAACCGCAAATACGTCTTAGCCAAGTCCACTATCCGAGGATTTCATTCCGGTTTTGGGGATGGGACGGAGGACAATTCTCTAATCGCCCAAATCGGGGGGAAAGCTCTCGTAACCAAAGATGGAGACACGCTCCTGACGTCGCCTAATCTTCCTCAGATTTTGTCGGAGGCTCGGGACGTCTATGACGGCGATTCCAGGACTCACTACCGTAACAAAAACAGCCGGGAGTATTCAGGAGTCAGGATGGCCTGGATTCTCTGTGGGACGGCGTCACTACGATCTCTGGATTCGTCAGAGTTGGGGGAACGATTCCTTGATTGTGTAATCATGGACGGGATCGATGAGGAGATGGAGGATCTGGTACTGCTACAGGTAGCGTCCCGGACGGATCGTAATATGTCTCAGGATGCTCTCGGGGAGTCCGGATCTCAGCATGATCCAGATATGGCGGAGGCTATTCAAAGGACGGGGGGATATATCGATTGGCTCAGAGATAATGTCGTCGAATCGATGCCGATCACTCAGGCAAGTCCTCTGGCTCTCCGGCGGTGCATTGACCTCGGTAAGTTCGTGGCGTTTATGCGAGCTCGACCGTCAGCCCAGCAGGACGAAACCGCCGAACGGGAATTCGCGGCGAGGCTCGTGATTCAGCTCGTTCGTCTCTCCAAATGCCTTGCGTTTGTCCTTAACCGACAGGTATTGGATACTGAAGTCCTCCGACGTACGGCCCGCGTTGCTCTGGATACAGCCAGAGGGCAGACTCTGGATATTGTAGATCACCTCTATGATCTCGGAGATGACGGCGGGGATCTGCATTCCGTGATTCTCCATGTAGGTCAGGACGAGGTCAAAGCTAAGGTACTATTGAGATTCCTGCGGGCGATTAAGGTACTGGAGACGTTTATCCCAGATGGGCCGGCAGGTATTCGAATGCGTCCGCGATGGCGTATCGTCGGGACGGTGGCCCGACTCTATGAACGGGTCATGGAAATCGAGGTAGAATAGACGATGGCGAGTCGGGGAGAGGAATGGTGCCTGGGTAAGATTCTCCGGGACGAACTACGGATGGTTACAACCTCCGGTACTGATATCCAGATCCAAATCCCGAGGGGTTGGGTTTCCAAGAAACCGAATTTCTGGAGAGGAAGGGCTAGGTTCACTTTCAATTCAGGAAAGACGACTCACACGGTATATCGCAACCGCCTAATCTGGATGATTACGCATAGGGAACTAATACCAGATACTCACTATGTCGATCACGTAAACGAGGATCGGGGGGACGATCAACTTAGTAATCTACAACTTCATTCTCAGAAAGATAGTCACCAACAGGGGAATAGCTTACAGACACGGGCGATATTCTACCGACTTTGTTGCTGGTTTGAGTTCATCGTATCGGTGGGACGTTCTCCAGTCTCTGATGAGGAGTTAGAGACCTGGGAAAACAATTGGGGAAAACTGACATGAGCTTACAAACATCTCAAGTGATTCAGGACTTACGACACATGCTACATTCGCTACCTCCGACGACGAAAGATAGATGGGAGAGGTATCTTCAGAGAGCGATTAAAGAGCTGGAGCAGTATGACATGAGGGCGGCGGAAGCGGACGGTAAGAGGGAACGTGATGAAGCATGGAAGTTTTACACCCGCCATCGCTATGTTGCGGGCGAACATGGCGTATGCAGGATATGCGGCGAAGATTCACAGTTGGAGGCTCTGCATTTTCGTGCGGGCGAGTCAATACCATCGACGGAGAGCGGCCTAGAATGCCCTCTAACGGCTTCGGAGACCCTTCCTGGGGGGATTCGTCCCGGAGAGGGGGAGGACGCGGTACGGGGCATCTTGCCCAGCGAGACGTGGGATCAGACCGGCGATTGATTGTTTGTAAACAGAACTGACTGAAATGAAACGGAGCAAGCATGTTTGGTGAACCAAGTTGCGATCGGTGCGAGTACGCTCTTAATGAAGCGACCAACGTTCGAATCGAATTGACTGGGGAGGTAGTCGCTTGTTTATGTAACTCCTGCTTGAATACCGTCATTGGTGAGATTCATCGTCTGTCGCAAAAGGGGCAACTTTCCCAGATGGAGGCGCAATTGAATATGTATGAGGAACGGTTCAGGTTAATGGACTACGATGAGCGAGTGGAATATCTGGAGCTGATAGCCGAGCATCGTGAACTGGTAATTCGGATCAGACCGCTGATTCTGCAATCCCTGCGAATGGAGAGGTAGATGGTGACTGAATTGAAACAACACCACATCGATGTACTGGAACCTTACGGGCTACTCCTGGAGAAAATATGGGAGCGGCTTTCCTGGAGTTCAACTGACGAACTTGAAGAACTCCTGGAAGCGTGTGAGGCGGTTGAGGACAGTATTACCACCTGGACCAGACCGTTAGGGCTTATCGGGTTGCTGGAACCTAGAATTCGGCGCGCGTTGCGTCGGGCGGAAATCGAACGACTTCAATATGGAGATGATGAGAACGAACTTTGTGGCGATGATCTGCTTGGGACTGTCGTGCTTGACGTCAGTTACTCAATCTGAAGACGAGTTGGACTTCCTGCGCCGCTCGATGGGAGCCAATGACTGTTTTTCTTTATTCGGGGAAGTGGCGATGACGACGATAACGACGGACGGCAACGGGGATCCGAATGAAAATTAAATGCACGACGGAACGCGAGTGCTGCAATCCGAGCGAAGACTTCCGGGCATATAGGGGTCAGCACGCCGGCACGAGACACATGCACCTGCGGTTCTGCGCGCATTGCGGTCAGCTCTGGTATCAGAAGAAATTCACCGACGCGGCAGGCGACACGGACACAGAGTACGTGCGGTATCTGCCGCGAGAATCAGGAGGTGAAGAATGAGCGGAGTCTTTCGCGGGACCGACCTGCTGCGGATTGCCACAGCAGGAGACACAACAAACGAAATCAAACGACTCGCCTACTACTGTCTCGAACTTCGTGAAGTGCTACATCTGATTGTGGATGACGAGCCGTGCGAACTGGATGGAAATGGCCACTGCGTCGAACACGAAACATTCAACTGGGATGACGAGGGTTGTCCGGTTGCACGGTGCAAATCACTGCTGTCTGACGACATTGGAGACGAGCCGACCTGTAAAACAACGAGGACACAATGATCAGGCGAGTAGCCAATAACCAAAACGAAGCACAGGGCAACAAGGCGTTTCTGCTCGTCGAGGCTCGACTCAGAAAGTCACCGGCCACAGTCTCAGACATCGAGCGAGCAACTGGACTCACCCGGAATCAGATCGAGCGGGCCATGAAGAAAATGAGACTCAAAAAACAACGAGCGAAAGACCGTCACGGTCTGGTCTACCTGTGGTCGTTCCTCACCGGCGACGAACTGATGGCTCAGGCCATCGCAGACGAGGAAGCGGGGCTCTGTGACTGACGAATTTCACTAACATCGGAGAAACCGGATGAGTAGCGACAGCGAACAAGAACTAACAATCGGGGCTTTGGCAGTCTGGCTACGGAGTATGTCCAGGTCGTTCGAGCGACTACGAGACGAGGCGTACCCGGAAGGAACAGTGGTCAATTCTGCAGAGTACGGATACGCAATCGTTCCGGCACGACAGCCAGCAGAGCAGAAACCCTGGATGTTTATGTTGACTGTCGAGTTGGGGGTACGATGGGTGATGGTCAGCGACGTCAAGGCGTCACCCGATTCGGAATCGCATCACTGGCCTTGGTGGATCAAACGTAAGAAAGGACTGGTTGATAGTGAGTGAAACCCTGAACGGGTTCATTATCTGAATCAGTGGGATCATTAAATCGAACTGGTAGACTATCGAATGGCGGATAAATCGACGACGACAGAGGAAGAGAGCCAGGAAAACTTCCGAGCGGAGAGGTACGATAAAATAGCCAGAACTTGCGCTCCTGGAGTTTTCGTTATTCACGTCGCACACGAGGACATGGACCGGACGATTTCAGCTCTCCGGGCTCGGGGCGGGGTTCGGGATCTTATACTCGCGGAGGAGTGGGCAGATATTCGAAACTTGAATAGCAGGAACCGTGATCATGGATAACGTCTGGACGTTAGTATTCGTCGCCTGGATCGTTCCGGCAGTAGCATCTTTCGTGACTATACGGGTCACTGATTTAGTATGTGATGCGAGGAACCGGAGGGCGGGACATTCAATTCAAGTTCCAGACGGGGAGTATTCCATCCTGGCCGTACTGACAGTTTTATGGCCTGTCTGGCTGATATACTTTATCGGTACTCTGATGCGGGAACAGAGGGGCAGTCGAAATGACGATATTGATCCAGGCGAATGAACGTAAGTACAAAGTCGATCTCAGCGAGTTGAATACCAATCAGCAGAAATTCGTCTATGAACTAATCGCGGACGATCTATTCAATCCGACGGCGGCGGCGCGGAGGGCGGGCTATAAAAATCCAGCCATCATGGCTAACAAACTCATGAAGAATCCGACGGTGGCACTGGCCCTTGGAAAAGTCATGAGAGAGCGGAATGAACGCTGCGAAATGAAGGCAGCGCACGTGATGGAGTACATTCGCCATGCGCTGTTTTTCAATCCATTAGATCATTTCATTCCGACTGATGAGGGCGGCGTCTGGTTAGTTGAAGATCCGTCGGCCATTCCTCCCGAAATCGGTCAGTTGATCGAATCGATGGAGATAAAACACCTGGAGCGTCCTGACGGATCTCAGATGACGATGTTCAAGGTCAAGCTCGTGAGTAAGACAGCCATCCTTGGTCACGCGCTTCGGCATATGGACGCGGGTATGGTAGAGCCGGCAGGAGAGGCAGCGTTTGACTGGGATAAACTCTACGCCCAGTTCGGGGACGATGGGGCCCCAAACGTCATTGAGGCGTGAATGAAGCGGCGTATCGCGTTCGTGAAAACCGAGTCTGGTACTGGATTGCCGCAATCGACGGAGGACGAAAACGATGACGAAGCCTATATGTCCTGAGTGCGGTGGAACGAATCTGTTGATGGAGATAGCCTCGTTCTGGGCTAGGGCTAATAGCGACGGTTCGATGGCCGGCGACTGGGGCGATTACGAGAGCAGCACGGAGCCAACCGGCGTTCTAATGTGCGGGGACTGCACAACCGAGTTTGAGCCGGAGGGCGATGAAGACAGCGAGCGTGAATTTTGATCAACCAACCGACAGGAGCGACGCAGATGGCATTGACGCGAGTAACGATCACGGGCGCAGACGACCGAACGAGTATCAGCGAGATGGTGCGGCTGTCAGGACTATTCCCATTCGTCGAGTGGGGGATTCTGATCGGCACCGGATACGGGCCTCGATTCCCGTCTCTCGACTGGATCCGTCGGCTGTCAGAGGCGAGGTTGATCGACGGCAATCAGATGCAATTCAGTCTACACCTTTGTGGGTTTCCCCTGCGAGCGATGGCAGCTGGGTTGATCGCACCCGTTGAAGAAAAAATAGGCGGGATGTTGCCGATCTTCGCGCGGATGCAGCTCAACTGGCACGGGGAGCGGCAATCGAAAGCAGCAGTGGAGCGATTAGGGATATCGTTGGACGCAATCAGCCGGAACAGACTCTGGTCGCCAGAGGTGATCTGTCAACTCGACGGAGCCAACGACGACATCCCACAAAAGCTCATGCCGGACTTCGCTGCGTCGGGGCTGTACGACGTCTCACACGGAGCAGGAATCACGCCAGCACACTGGCCGGCAGTCAGGCACGACATCCCGTGCGGGTACGCTGGAGGCCTCGGGCCGCACAACGTGACCGACGAGCTGGAGCGAATCAACGAGGCAGCAGACGGGCACGATTACTGGATCGACATGGAGTCACTCGTCAGGACTGATGGGTGGCTGGACCTGGAGAAAGTGAAAGACGTACTATGCCGGGCAAAGACGTTCATGACACGATTGGAAATTTCTCAGCCAGCCTGAGGTTATGGGGGCCATTAGTAGTCCTTGGATTCTTGGTTGCTCTGGAGGTAACTATTCGATGTTTGACGTCCTGGGTCACGATGAAATAAATCAGGAGACGTTATGATTACCATCAGTCGTCGTGTGGGTGAAACGATCGTGGTCGGGAAGGAGATTCTGGTTTCAGTAGCCGATCTCCGACCGACCCGAGTAGAGATCGCGGTCACCGAATGTGGAGTTGTAAATTCATTTGTACTCCAGCCGGGAGGAAGTCAATACATTGGGAAAGGTGTCATGCTACTCTATCAGTGCTGTCAGGGCGGAAAGGCGCAATTTGGATTGACTCCGGATTCTAAGCGGGTCAAGATTCACCGACTTGAAGCCTGGAAAAGCGGTTCGGATGAATGCGGGGAGGGTGGTAGATGATCTACAAAAACGGACCTACGCGGTCGGTCCCGATGGACGATTTGAATGATGAGGACGTCTACACGTCAGATGAAAAGTCCACGATCGTTTTATGGCAATGGAGCGGAGAGGGCGAGCGATACGATCAGATTCAAATCACGTCCGTAGCGGACATGGAGAGATTGATCAAAGTCTTAATGGATCAAGTCAAGAATAATTCCTGAACGACGGAGTGAGGGATGGTGACTGAATTGGATTCAGAAGAGTATCAAGATGCGCTTGATGAAGCGTTGATGGCTTACGCGGATGGAGATGAGAGTCTTCTACTGGATCATTTCCGGGAGTACGATCAGGAACATCTTCTCCCGAGGGGGTGGATAGCACGGAAGGCGATGATCTTGAAGATGATCACGTCGCGAACTCAACTACCTCAGGACGTTCGATCAGATGCGAGAGTTTGGTTGGAACAGAACCATTTTGATTCAAACGAT
>Ga0114918_10002066_pt1 | contig 18000 bp, 15 predicted proteins | sample LantaG_FD_87015 | JGI IMG/M metagenome (GOLD analysis project Ga0114918, IMG submission 87015) | Deep subsurface microbial communities from Baltic Sea to uncover new lineages of life (NeLLi) - Landsort_02402 metaG | ecosystem: Environmental > Aquatic > Marine > Oceanic > Sediment | place... | reverse complement strand
TCTCACGTTTCGCCTGCGCCGCAGGATGAGCTTGTTCGAAACCTTGCGCCTGCTGCGCGTCTTGCCGCCTTTGGCCAACTTGCCGGTGGGCGAGACGGGCTGTCTGCCGCCCGAGCGACGACCCTCGCCGCCTCCCATCGGGTGGGCGACGGGGTTCATGGCCGACCCGCGAACGTGCGGGCGTCTGCCCATGTGCCTCTTGCGCCCGGCCTTGCCGATTCGAACACCCTGGTGCTCAGCGTTGCCGAGCTGGCCTATCGTCGCGCGGCACTTGGCGCTCACGAGGCGGCTCTCGCCGGACGGCAGAATTAGCTGCGCCTTGTCGGCGTCTCGGGCCGCCAGCCTGGCTGACCCACCGGCTGAGCGAACCATCTTGCCGCCCTGGCCAGGACGCATCTCTATGTTGTGCACTTCCATGCCTACCGGAATGGCCGACAGCGGCATGCAGTTGCCGGCTCTCGGCTCGACCTTCGCGCCGGAATGCACTTTCGCGCCGACCTGCAAGCCTACCGGGGCGAGGATGTAGGTCTTCTGGCCGTCTTCGTACTCCAGCAGGGCGATGTGGCACGAGCGGTTCGGGTCGTACTCGACCGCCATGACCGTCCCGGCCACGTCGTCCTTGTTGCGCTTGAAGTCGATCAGCCTGTACATTCGCTTGTGCCCGCCGCCGCGATGGCGAACGGTGATTTTGCCCTGATTGTTCCGTCCGCCCCGTTTATTCAGGGGGCGAAGAAGCGACCTGGTCGGCTTAGACGTCGTAACGGCATCGTGCGTGTTGACCGAGCTGTTGCGCCGGCCGGCTGACGTTCGCTTGTATTTCTTGATCGCCATGCTCTCACATCCGGGAAGCTAAAACAGATCAATCCGGCTGTCTTCGTGCAGGACCACAACAGCCTTCTTCCAATGTCGCGTCGTGCCCCACCGCATGCCGGACCGCCGGGGCTTGCCCTTGCGGTTGGCCGTGCGAACGTCCAGCACCTTCACGCCGTAGATCTTCTCGACGGCCTGCTTGATCTGCGCCTTGTTGGCGTCGCAGGAGACCACGAATGCATACGCGTTGCGTGTCTGCGACTGGTGCGTGCTCTTTTCGGTGACCAGCGGCCGGACTACTATTCCGTAGATCTCGTTTTTCACGACCCGTCCTCCCCGCCGATCAGGGCCTTCATCGCCTCGGTGGTTACCAGCATCTTCTGGCGGGTGGCCACGTCGAAGGCGTTGAGCTCGGCGGCGATTCGCACCGTCAGGTCGCCAATGTTGCGGCTGGAGAGGTACACGTTGCTATCTCGCTCAGCCAGCGCCAACAGGCAGGAACGGTCAATTTTGAGGTTCTTGACGATCCTGGCCATTTCCCTCGTCTTGGGCGTTGAAAGCGACAGGCCGTCGATCACCATCAGATCCTCGCCGAGAATCTTGGCGAGGATGGCCGTCTTCAGGGCCCCGTGCCGCATTTTCCTCGGCAGCGTCTTGCGGAAGCTGTGAGGCGCCTTGGCAAAGGTGTGCCCGCCACCTCGCAGCATGGGCGTGCGCACAGCGCCGCGTCTCGCCCGGCCGGTGCCCTTCTGGGCGAAGATCTTCCGCGTCGAGCCGACGACCATTCCGCGAGACTTCGTCGCGGCCGTCCCGCGACGCTTGTTGGCATGGTAGGCGACAATGGCCTGCTTCAGCAGCGGCGCGTTGACCGTCGAGCCGAACACACGCTCATCAACGGTCATCGTGTCGACCTTCTTGCCGTCGGTGTTATATACGGGTACTTCCAACATTGCTCTATTCCGCCGGATTACTGGCTGACCTTGGCGGTCTTGGAAACTCTCACAAAAACCGTCCCGCCGTTGGGACCGGGAACGGCGCCCTTGATCAACAGCAAGTTGTTTTCCTTGTCGACGGCAACCAGCTTGTGGTTGCGGGTGGTGCGGCGAGCGTGGCCCATGTGGCCTGCCATTCGCTTGCCTTTCTTGATGTTGCCGGCCGTTCCCAGGTTCGTCGCGTGACCGCCTATTGAACCGGGCGAACGATGCTTCCGCTTGACGCCGTGGGAGGCCCCCAGGCCCTTGAAGTTGTGACGCTTCATCACGCCGGCGAAGCCCTTGCCCTTGCTCGTGCCGACCACGTCAACGTGGCTGATGTCGTCGAACACTTCGACCGTGATTTCCTGGCCCGGCTCGACGTCGGCGGGCCCATCGGCGAGGCGAACTTCCCGAATGACGCGTGCAGGCTTGCAGCCCGCCTTGGCGGCATGCCCGATCGCCGGCTTGGTAGCCTGGTTGGCCTTGAGCTCGCCCGACCCTATTTGCACGGCGTTGTAGCCGTCCGTTTCGGTGCTCTTCACCTGGAGCACGCTACAGGGCGCCGCCTCGACGACCGTGACCACATGGAGCACGCCCGTCTCATCGAACACCTGCGTCATGCCGATCTTTTTGCCAATCAATGCCGCCAACATGCGTTTGCCTTACGCCTTTATCTTGATAAAAACACCGGCCGGCACGACCAGACGGTTCAGGGCTTCTACGGTTCGGACCGTCGGATCGTAAATGTCGATGATTCGCTTGTGTGTGCGCATTTCGAACTGCTCGCGGGACTTTTTGTCCACATGCGGGCTGCGAAGGACCGTGTAGCGCTCGATCCTCGTGGGCAAAGGTATAGGCCCGCGAACGCGCGCGCCCGTGCGTTCGGCGTGGTCGACAATATCCTTTGCCGAACTGTCCAGAGCCCGATGATCATAGGCTTCCATTCGAATTCGTATCTTGTCCTGTGTCATAGACTTACTCTCCGGCGGCCCGCCAAGACCATACACCTCGACCGCAAGATGCAGAGCTTTATCAGCATACTTACCAAACTCCTTGTGTCAACAACCTTTGCCGCTTTTTTCCCAACTTTTTCATTTTTTCCAAAAATTCTGGCCCGCGGGTTACTAGTAGGCCATGATGTCCTTGGCAACATCCGCCGGCACCGGGGAATAGCTGCTGGGTTCCATGGTGCTGGTGGCCCGGCCCTGCGTGAGCGAACGCAACTCGGTCGCATACCCGAACATCTCCGCCAGCGGCACGAGCGCGGTTATCACACGCCGTTTGCCGCAGTGCTCGGCCTCCTTTATCTCCCCGCGGCGCCGAGAGATATCGTTGCTCACAGCGCCGAAGAACTCCTGGGGGGTGGATATCTGCACCCGCATGATCGGCTCGAGGAAAGTCGGCTGAGCTTTGGCGACGGCCTGGTCAAAGGCCAGTCTGGCCGCCTGGGCAAAGGCGATGTCGCTGCTGTCTTCGGAGTGCTCCTTGCCGTCGAGCAGCGTCACCTCGACGTTGATGATCGGATAGCCCGCCAGCGTGCCGCTCGTGGCGGCGTCTCGCGCGCCCTGCTCGATTGCCGGGACGTATTGCCGCGAAATCGCCTCGCCCTTGAGGGCACTGACGAACCTGAAATGCTCCTCGCCGTGGTGGGCCTCAAACGGTCGGACCTGCAACTCGACGACGGCGTATTGCCCTCGCCCGCCCGTCTGGCGAATGAACCTGCCCTCGCTCGTCGCTTCCGCCGTAATCGTTTCCTTGTAGGCCACGTTGGGCCTGCCGACCCGCACGTCCACACCCATGTCGCGAGTGAGCTTGTTCTTGACAATCTCCAGGTGCAGCTCGCCCATACCCGAGATCGTGCTCTGGCCTGTCTCGCTGTCGTAGGCAAAGAAGAAGCTCGGATCCTCCCGCCGCAGGACCTGGAGGGCGTCGGCGAGCTTCTGCTTGTCGGCGTTGGTCCGCGGCTCGATGGCCATCGTGATAACCGGATCGGGAAACTCCAGCCGCTCCAGCACGACATGATCGCGCATGTCACACAGCGTGTCGCCCGTGATGCTCTTGCGAAGGCCCACCAAGGCGACGATGTCGCCCGCAGTCGCCTCGTCGCGTTTGATCCGCTGCTTGGCGTGCATCTCCCAGATGCGGGCGACGTTCTCCTTGGTCCGCTGGGTGCTGTTGAACACCCGCGTACCCGGCTTGATCCTTCCGCTGTAGACGCGGGCGAAGTTCAAGTCCCCGTGCTGGTCGGAAGTGATCTTGAACACCAAGGCGCTAAATGGCCCGTCCGGGTCGGCGGGCCTATCGATTACCTCGTCGCTGGCCAGGTCCGGATGGCCGACCACGGGCGGCACGTCCAGCGGGCTGGGCAGGTAGGCCACCACCGCATCAAGCAGCAGCCTGACGCCCATGTTCTTCAGCGCCGAACCGCACAGTATCGGGAACAGCCTGCAACTTATCACGCCCTTGCGGATTGCGCCGACGATCATCTCGTTGGTGATCGGCTCGTCGTGGATGAACTTGGCCATCAACTCGTCGTCGTGCTCGGCCGCGCGCTCGATGAGGTCGTGACGGCGGATTTTCGCCTCATCGGCGTACTCGGGCGGAATTTCGATCTCTTCGCGATCGGTAGCCACCTCGGCCTGAGTGTAGACGTAGGCCTTTCGGGCGATCAGGTCGATCTGGCCTTGATAGCCGTCGCCGGCGCCCATGGGAATCTGGAGCATGACCGTCATGGCGTGCAGGCGAGATTCGATGTCGGCCGCCACGCGCTCGAAGTCCGCACCGACCCGGTCCATTTTGTTGATGAAGCACAGCCGCGGCACGCCGTAGCGCTCCGCCTGGTGCCACACCGTCTCGGTCTGTGCCTCCACGCCGCCGACGGCACAAAAAATGGCCACCGCGCCGTCCAGCACTCGCAGTGACCGCTCGACCTCGATGGTGAAATCCACGTGGCCCGGCGTGTCGATGAGGTTGATCACGTGATCGGCCCACTCGAGGGTAGTGGCCGCAGAGGTGATCGTAATGCCGCGCTGCTGCTCCTCGACGAGGTAGTCCATCACGGCTGTGCCATCGTGGACCTCGCCGATTTTGTACGTCCGCCCGACGAAGTACAGCACTCGCTCGGTGACGGTCGTCTTACCGGCATCGATGTGGGCCATGATGCCGATGTTTCGCAGTTTGTGCAGATCCTTTGGCATTACGTTCGCTATTTTCCTTGTCGACGGCACGCACTGATTACGGTGCATCCGTACGGTCGGCGTGGTGAGTTGGCCAGTAGCCTCGGGCCCGCCGTGTGCTCGGCGGACACCGGCCCGCACGCCCCAGGCCGCCGGTGTCTCGGCGGACAGTTACGTTCCGTATGGGCCGGCCCGGTTGTTCTATCTCGCGATCGTCCGCGAGCCCCGGCCGGTCTTTTCGACCGGAGTCGTCCCCACGGGGCAGGCCCGCGAGAGCGATTCAACCACACCGTTTTCGGTCGACCTTTCGGCAGGCCGACCAGCCGGATTGTCTTATTGAAAAGGCGTTACCATGCGAAGTGCGCGAATGCCTTGTTGGCTTCGGCCATGCGGTGGATGTTCTCCCGCGTGGTCATCGCGGCGCCTTCGCCGTTGTAGGCGTCTGTAATTTCCCTGGCCAGTCGCTTGGCGGTGGCTTGGCCCTTGCCCGCGCGCACCGCGTCGCGGACCCAGCGAAACGCCAGCGATAACTGGCGCTTCGAGTTGACTTGCATCGGCACCTGGTAGTTGGCGCCGCCGACCCGCTTGGAGCGGACCTCAATCCTGGGCTTGAGGTTCCCGATGGCCTTTTCGAACACCTCCTGCGGGGGGGCGTCCTTCGTCCGCTGGGCGACGATGTCCAGCGCGTCGTAGACCAAGCGCTGGGCCGTCGTCTTCTTGCCATCCAGCATCATGTAGTTGATGAACTTGGATATCAACTTGCTGTCGTACCGCGGGTCGGGGGCAAGCTGCTTCGCCGATGCCGTGAATCTCTTATATGCCATAGTCGTATAACCTGGTCTCTCCGGCGTCACTTAGGCCGCTTCGCACCGTATTTGCTGCGGCTCTGGCGGCGCCCCTCTACTCCCAGTGCGTCCAGCACGCCGCGGACAATGTGGTATCGCACGCCGGGCAGGTCGCGGACGCGCCCGCCCCGAACCAGCACGATGCTGTGTTCCTGGAGGTTGTGATCGATGCCCGGAATGTAGGCCGTCACTTCCTTGCCGTTGCTGAGGCGCACCCTCGCTACCTTCCGCTGGGCGGAGTTGGGCTTCTTGGGCGGCACGGTCTTGACCAGCAGACACACGCCTCGCTTTTGCGGACACCGGTCCAGAGCCACGTTCTTCTTCTTGGCCTTCTGCACCCGCCGCGAACTGCGGACCAGTTGATTGATTGTCGGCATCTAAACGCTCTCTTGCTTTCTTGTCTATTACTGTCCCGCCAGTGCCTGCTGCACCGCCCGGGTGATGTCTTCGTCGCTGAGCACGTCGCCGGTGGGGCGCTTTTCGGTAATCAGCTCGCCCAGGTCGACGTTGTGCTTGACCTTCATGTTCAGGTACGGCTTGAAGCTCGTGCCCGCCGGAATCAGATGGCCCAGGATTACGTTCTCCTTCAGGCCGCGCAGCTTGTCAACCTTGCCGGCCAGCGATGCCTCGGTGAACACCTTCGTGCTCTCCTGGAAGCTGGCCGCCGACAGGAAGCTCTCCGACTGCAACGACGCCTTGGTAATGCCCAGCAACAGCGTCTTGGCGGTGGCGGGCCTGGGCCGACGCGTCTTGGCCAACTCGCCGCCGGCAGCTTCGACCTCGGCGTTGGCTTGTTCGACCGCCTCTTTCGGCACGGTCTGATCAGTCGTGAACTCCGTATCGCCGCCGGCAACGACCTTCAGCGATCCGCGCAATCGTTTATTCTCACCAATGAAGCTGAATTTGTCAATAACATCTCCCGGCAGCAGTCCGCTGTCGCCGATGTTCTCGACCACAACGCGACGAAGCATCTGGGCGAGGATGATCTCTACGTGCTTGTCGTTGACGGGCTGGCCCGCGCTGCGATAGACGTTCTGGACCTCGCTGAGCAGGTACTGCTGCAAGGTCTCCTCGCCGCGAATGGCCAGTATGTCGTGTAGCACCAGCGGGCCTTCGGTCAGCGCATCGCCGGCTTCAACGTAGTCGCTCGTGTGCACCAGCAACGGCCGACCGTGCGGCACGTGGTGCTCACGCTCCATACCCGACTCGCTGCGAACGGTTATGGTCATCTTGCCGCGGCGCTTGTCGGTTCGCAGTTCGATCCGGCCGGAGATTTCCGCCATGGCGGCGGGATCCTTCGGGCGGCGTGCCTCGAAAATTTCTGTAACGCGCGGCAGACCCGCGGTGATGTCCTGCGTACGGGCGATGCCTCGCGGTTGTCTGGCGAGTAGTTCACCGGCCTTGACGGTCTGGCCCTCATTGACCTCGATATGCGCCTTGGACGGCAGGTAGTGGAAGTCGAGGATTTTGCCTGTCTTGTCCTCGATGACCACCCTGGGGTGCATTTCGCCCTTGTGCTCGATGACGACGAACTTGCTGTCCTCGCGGCCCGCGTCCAGCCGGACGGTCTCGCCCTCTTCGATATCCTGGAAACGGACCACGCCGTCGGCCTCGGCGAGCGTCGGGACGCTATGCGGCTCCCACGCGACCAGCAACTGGCCAGGCTTGACCTTCTCGCCGTCCTTGGCCAGGACGACCGAGCCGTAGGGGACCTTGTGCTTCTCCAGTTCGCGTTTCTTGTCATCGAGGATAGCGATCTCGCCGTTGCGTTTAAGACAGACCACGCGTTTGGCCTTGTTCACCGTCACTTCCACGGTGCTGAGCTCGCGGTGCTGCACCACGCCGGCAACGGCAGCCCTGAGTTCCGACTCGACCACCGAGCCGGTCGCCACGCCGCCGGTGTGGAACGTTCGCATGGTGAGTTGGGTGCCCGGCTCGCCGATGGACTGGGCCGCCACGATACCCACGGCCATGCCTTCTTCCACGATCTTGCCCGTGGACAAATCCTGGCCGTAGCAGGTCGCGCAGCACCCCAGCGGGCTCTCGCAGGTCAGCGGGCTTCGAACACGGATGGACTCCAGGCCCAGCGCCTCGATCTTGTCGGCCATCTCGGAAGTGATGATCTTGTTTTCTTCCACGATCACTTCATCGGTAATCGGGTTGACGATGTTCTCCCTGGCGGTCCGGCCGAGGATGACGTCCCTCAGCGGCACGTCGACTTGCTCGCCCTTGTAGACGGCGGACTTGGGAATGCCCATGAGCGTCTTGCAGTCCATCTCGGTGACGATCACGTTCTGGGCGACGTCCGCGAGTTTCCGCGTGAGGTAGCCGGAGTCGGCCGTCTTGAGGGCCGTGTCCGCCAGGCCTTTTCGCGCGCCGTGTGTGGAGGAGAAGTACTCCAGCACGGTCAGGCCTTCGCGGAAGTTGGCCTTGATCGGCGCCTCGACGATGTCGCCGGAGGGCTTCTGCATCAGGCCTCGCATCCCCGCCAACTGACGAATTTGCTCGATGTTGCCGCGGGCGTTCGAGTTGAACATCATCCAAATCGGATTGAGATAATTCGGGTCGTCCTCGTGCGTGTCCGTCCGTAGGCATGTCAGCAGCGCGCGGGTCACCTCTTCGCGAACGTGAATCCAGATATCCAGAATATGGTTGTAACGCTCGGTATCGGTTATGGCCCCGACGCGGAAGTTCTCCTCGACGTCGTCCACCTTCGCCTGTGCCTGTTCGATAATCTCCTTCTTGGAAGGCGGGATTTTCGCATCGGTGATGCCGAACGACACGCCGGCGAGGGTGGAATACGAGAAGCCCAGCGACTTGATGTCGTCCAGCAGGTCGACGGTGAAGGCTCGGCCAAGGATGGCGTGACAATCGCTGATGACCTTGCTGGTGCCTTTGGCGCCCAAGGCCATGTTGTAGAACGGCATGCCTTCCGGCAGGATGTCGTTGAAGATACACCGCCCCGGCGTGGTGACAATTCGTCGACCGGCGGGGGCGAAGGTGCTTTCCTCTTCGACAACTTTCCGGTCATCACGCAGGCGGACGACAACCTGGGCGTGCACGCCGATTCGCCCCATCTCGTAAGCGGTGATTGCCTCGTCGGGATTGTGGAACACGGGGTACGACTCGTCCTCGCTGATGTGGACGCTCCGCACGCCGGGCTCGACGAAGTCCGAGCCCTGCCCGACCGTCAGATAGTAAACGCCCAGGACGATGTCCTGCATCGGCATGGTGATTGGCGCTCCACTGGCCGGCGAGAAGATGTTGCACGTCGCCATCATCAGCACGTGGGTTTCGGCCTGGGCCTCCACGCTCAGCGGCAGATGGACGGCCATCTGGTCGCCGTCGAAGTCGGCGTTGAAGCCCTTGCACACCAGCGGGTGGATCTTGATGGCGTTGCCTTCCACCAGCACCGGCTCGAAGGCCTGAATCCCCATGCGGTGGAGCGTCGGTGCGCGGTTTAGCATGACCGGGTGTTGGTAAATGACCTCTTCGAGGATGTCCCAGATTTCCCGGTCGCGACGCTCGAGCATCTTCTTGGCGGACTTGATGGTATCGGCCAGCCCGCGCTGCTTGAGCTTGCGGATGATGAACGGCTGGTACAGTTCCAGGGCGATTTTCTTCGGCAGGCCGCACTGATGAAGGCGGAGCTCCGGCCCGACGACGATGACCGACCGCCCGGAATAGTCCACGCGTTTACCCAGCAGGTTCTCCCGGAACCGCCCTTGTTTGCCCTTTATCATGTCGGTGAGGCTCTTGAGGGGCCTGTTGGCCGTGCCCTGCACGGGGCGGCGGCAGCGGCTGTTGTCGAACAGCGCGTCGACGGCCTGTTGGAGCATCCGCTTTTCGTTGCGGATAATGACCTCGGGGGCGTTGAGGTCCATCAGCTTTTTCAGCCGGTTGTTGCGGTTGATAATTCGCCGGTACAGGTCATTCAGGTCGCTGGTGGCGAAGTTGCCGCTCTCCAGCAGCACCAGCGGGCGCAGGTCCGGCGGAATGACGGGGATCACATCCATCACCATCCACACCGGGTGGTTGCCCGACGTGCGAAGGTTTTCTACGAGCTTCAGCCGCTTGGTCAGATCCTTGATCTTCTGCTTGGAGGAGGTCTTCATAAGCCCGTCGCGCAGATCGTCGGCCGTGGTGGCCAGATCCAGCTTTTCCAGCAGGACCTTGATAGCCTCAGCCCCCATCTGGGCCTTGAAGTCGTCGCCGTACTTCTCGCGGGCGGAGCGGAGCTCCTCCTCGTTGAGCACCTGCTTGTACTTCAGGGGCGTCTGCCCGGCCTCGGTGACGACGTAATCCTGGAAGAGGATGATCTTCTCCAGGTCGGCGGTCTTCATGGCCAGCAGCGTGCCGAGCCTGCTCGGCAGGGCCTTGAAGTACCATATGTGCACGATAGGCGCAGCCAGATTGATGTAGGCCATGCGCTTGCGACGGACGCGCGAGTGGGTCACCTTCACGCCGCACCGGTCGCAGATGATGCCCTTGTGCTTCGTGCCCTTGTACTTGCCGCACGAGCACTCCCAGTCGCGTTCGGGCCCGAATATCTTCTCGCAGAACAGGCCGTCCTTCTCGGGCCTATACGTGCGGTAGTTGATAGTCTCGGGCTTCTTGACCTCGCCGAACGCCCAGCTTCGGATATCGTTGGGAGAGGCCAGTTGGATTTTCACCGACCCATAGTCGTTTATGCGATCGAATACGCTCTCAGCCATGCCGTGTTACTCCCGTGTGGGAAGACCGTACCTTAGATCAGGCCTCGTTTTTCCAGTTGTATGTTCAGCCCAAGGCCGCGCAGCTCGCTGCACAGCACGTCCAAGCTTACCGGCGTGCCCGCGTCGAGTATGTTGGTGCCCTTGACCATCGACTCGTAAATCTTGGTCCTGCCTTCCACGTCGTCGCTCTTGACGGTCAGCAGTTCCTGCAGCGTGTAGCTGGCGCCGTAGGCCTCCAGGCCCCAAACTTCCATCTCGCCGAACCGCTGCCCGCCGGTGCGCGCCTTGCCGCCAAGAGGTTGTTGCGTTATCAGCGAGTAAGGGCCAGTCGCCCGGGCGTGAATCTTCTCATCCACCAGGTGGTGAAGCTTGTTCATGTAGATATAGCCGACGGTGACTTTCTGCTCGAGCGGCTCGCCAGTCCGGCCGTCGTAGACGACGGTCTTGCCGTTTTCGGGCATTTCCGCCAGCAATTCGCGGGACTCGCCCGCCTGCTGGACGGCCTCGATATCCTCGCTACGCACACCAACGTGCTCGTTCGCCTCCCGCAGGCAGGAGAAAATCTCATTTTCCTTAGCACCGTCGAAGACGGGTGTGATCGCCTGGAAGCCCAGCACGGCCGCCGCCCAGCCAAGGTGGGTCTCGAGAATCTGACCGAGGTTCATACGTCCAGGCACGCCTAACGGGTTGAGCACTATGTCTACCGGCGTGCCGTCGGCGAGGAATGGCATGTCCTCTTGCGGCAGGATGCGGGCGATGACGCCTTTGTTGCCGTGCCGGCCGGCCATCTTGTCGCCGACGCTGAGCTTTCGCTTGGTGGCCACGCGGACCTTGACCATCTCCAGCACGCCGGAGGGCAGCTCGTCGCCGCGCTTCATGTGCCCGAGTTTGCGGTCCATTTCCTTGCGGACCAGCAGCAGCCTGGGCCAGAACTTCTCGTAAATCCGTTCCACCTGCTGCCTGGCTGCCGGCTTGGACGTCTTGACCCACTTGAAGGTGAACTCCTCGATCTGTTCGAGCAGGACGGCGTCTATGTCGCTCTGGCCGACCTTCTGCTTCGTCGAGGGGTCAACCATCTCCGAGCCGATTACTTCGTTCATCTCGCCTATCATCGCGCGGAAAATCTTGATCATCCGCGCGTTCATGCCCTGGCGATACCGCTTCATCTCCTTCTGGAGTTCTTTCTTGCGGTCGTCGGTCATGTGCATCCGCCGGCTGAAACGGCTGGCGTCGACGACGACGCCTTCCTCCCCGGCTGGCAATTCGAGGCTGTCGTTCTTGACGTCCTCGCCGGCTCGCCCGAATATCGCGTGAAGGAGTTTTTCCTCGGGCGAAAGCTCACTCTTGCTCTTGGGCGACACCTTGCCGACGAGGATGTCGCCAGGCCCGACCCGCGTGCCAATCCGCACAACGCCTTCGGCATCGAGGTTGCGGAGCATCTTCTCGGAGACGTTGGGGATATCGCGCGTGAACTCCTCGCGCCCCAGTTTGGTCTCACGGACCTCCACGTCGTACTCTTCCAGGTGCACGGAGGTGAAGGTGTCTTTCTTCACCAGCCGCTGCGACAGCATTATGGCGTCCTCGAAGTTGTAGCCGTCGAACGTCATGAAGGCGACCAGCACATTCTTGCCCAGCGCCAGCTCGCCGTGGCTACAGGCCGGACCGTCGGCGATGACCTCGTTCCGCTTTACGTGCTGGCCTTCGGTGACGATCGGCTTCTGCGTCAGGCAGGCCCGCTCGTTGAGCTGGGCGAACTTCCTCAGTTCATACTCGTCCGAGTCGTCAATGACGATCCGCTGAGAATCGACGTAGGTGACCACCCCGGCCTTTGCGGCGTGGATGACCATGCCGGAGTTCTCGGCGACGTAACGTTCCATGCCCGTGGCGACGATGGGCGGCTCGGCCCGCAGCAACGGAACGGCCTGTCGCTGCATGTTCGAGCCCATCAGCGCGCGGTTGGCGTCGTCGTGCTCCAGGAACGGAATGAGCGCCGCAGAAACGCCTACCGTCTGCTTGGGAGAGATATCAAGATACTCAACTTCCTTGCCTTCGACCATCTTCACTTCGCCCATCGCCCTCGCCATAATGTGCGCCTCGGGCAGGCGGTGGCTGTCGCGAGTGGTCGCTTCCAGCGCATCGAGCGGAGCGAGGACGGTCTCCATCTCCTCGTCGGCACGCAGGTATACGGCTTCGCCCGTGGGCCTGTTGCGAGACACCTTGCGATACGGCGTCGTGAGGAAGCCGTACTCGTCCACCGTCGCATAGATGCCCAGCGAGCTTATCAGGCCGATATTGTTGCCTTCAGGCGTTTCGATCGGGCAGATTCGCCCGTAGTGGCTGATGTGCACGTCGCGCACCTCAAAGCCCGCTCGCTTGCGGTTCAGCCCGCCCGGGCCTAACGCCGACAGACGCCGCTCGTGCGTAAGCTGCGCCAGGGGGTTCTGCTGGTCGACGACCTGGCTGAGCTCGCCCCGGCCGAAGAAGTAGTCCACGCTCGACGAGACGCTCTTGGAGTTCACCAGGTCGGCGATCTTCTTGATCTCGTCGGGTTCTTTGAGGCTCAGGCGTTCCTGAACCGTGCGGCGAAGCTTTAGGAAGCCCTTTCGCAGCTCGTCTGAGGCCAGTTCGTCGATTGTCCGCAGGCGACGGTTGCCCAGGTGGTCGATATCATCCACGCCCCCCTGTCCGTTGCGCAGTTTCATCAGGTACTTCATCGTGTTGATGAAGTCCTCTGTCCGCAGCGTCATGATGGATTCGGGCACGTCCTGGTGAAACTTGCGGTTTATGCGGAAGCGGCCGACCTTGCCGAGACGATACCGGTTCTCGTCGTAGAACTTCTCCTGGAAGAGTGTCTTGGCCTTTTCCAGGTTGGCCGGGTTGCCAGGCCGCAGACGCATGTAAATGCGAAGCAGCGCGCTTTCGTAGTCCTCGGATTTGTCTTCGGCAAGGGTGTTCAGCACCAGCGGGTCCACCACGTCATCGATGACTTCCAGCTTCTTGGTGGGCGAGGCGATGATCTCCGTGAGCTTTTCACCCACCTGGCCACCCGCCGGAACAAGCTCCTCGCCGCTGTCGGGGTCGACGAACGCCTCGACGAGATACATCTCCGGCCGGAGTTGCTCCTTGCTAATGGTCTTGACGTCGTAGAACTCGCGGATGACCTGTTGGACCGTACCGTAGTTCTTGTCCATCGCCCGCAGGAACGTTGTTGCGGGAATCTTGCTGGACTGGTCGATCCGCATCACGAGCACGTCTTTCTTCGTCACCGACAGCTCGATCCAACTACCGCGTTCGGGGATCACTCGCGCCCCGTGCAGTGGACGATCTGACTCCTCCATCTCGACGGTGAAGTCCACGCCCGGCGAGCGATGCAACTGCGAAACGATCACGCGCTCGGCGCCGTTGATGATGAACTCCCCGCCGCCGATCATGATGGGCATTTCGCCGAGGTAGACGCTCTCCTCGATGACGTCCTTGGAGTCCTGCCGGCTGAGACGACACTGTACGCGGAGCGGCCGACCGTAGGTCAGACGCAGGTCCGAACACTCCTGAGGCGTATAGCGAGGCCCGTCCAGATCGTATCCCAGGTACTCCAGCTTGACGTTGCTATCGTAGCTGACGATGGGGAACGTCTCGCGGAGCAGCCCTTCCAGGCCTTGCCTCTTTCGCTTGTCCGACGCAGTGTCCGCCTGAAGGAAGCGGGCGTAGCTGTTGACCTGAATGTCATTGAGGTTGGGAATAGGCAGGGCATCGCCTACCTTTGAGAAGTCCCTGACTCGGTCTATTCGCAGCATAGTCGCAGTGTCCTCTAGCTTTACCTGTTATTGTCGGCTCGCCTGGCGCCCGGTCCGCCCGGGCGAGGCGACGACATTTCACGACAGTACCAACAGTCGGCCCGGCGGGCCTATTCGATCGCGGCGGTGGCGCCGGCTTCTTCCAGTTGCTTTTTGGCCTCTTCAGCCTCGTCCTTCGGCACGCCTTCCTTGACCGGCTTGGGCGCGCTCTCGACGAGATCCTTGGCCTCCTTCAGCCCCAGGTTCGTCAAGGCCCGCACGGCCTTGATGACCTGGATCTTCTTGTCGCCGATTTCCTTGAGCACGACGTTGAAGGACGTCTGCTCTACGGCTTCCTCGGCCTCGCCGCCCGCCGGACCGGCAACCATGACCGCAGCACCCGCGGAAGGCTCGATACCGTGGGCGTCCTTCAGATAATCCTTCAGTTCGACGGCTTCCTTGAGCGTTAACCCGGCGATCTTGTCGCCGAGCTTCTTGATTTCCGCTGCGAACTCTTTGGTCTCAACTGTGGCTTCTTCCGACATTGCTCTACTCTCCAACACTACTTCATTATTCCGGCCTGATAGGTGAGGCCCCAGTGGCCTCATTTAACCCTTGCGGGCCAATCCGCAGCCGATCAATTGTTGCTATTGTTCCGCGGGCTTATCGCCTTCGTCGGCGGGCGAGTCCTCGGCCGATTCCGCGGCGTCGACACGCGCGGCCAAGTCGGCGTCACCGGCTTCTTCGATGGTCTTCAGCGCCGCGGCGATCTGCCCGCCCGGAGCGATAATGCAGGCGGCCACGTCCCCACCGGCCGCCAGCACCGCACCAATGACCTGTGCGATCGCCTCCTCCCGCGTGGGGAATCTCGACAGTTCTTCGATCCGTTCGGCGCCGAACAGGTCGCCGTCCAGCAGCGCGCCCTTGACCGTCAGTTGCTTGATTTCCTTGGCGATGTCGCGCAGCTCGCGCACGACCGCCACGATGCTGTCCGATCCGTAAGCCAGCGCACACGGGCCGGTCAACAGCTCACTCGCTGTTTCCAGGCCTACTTCCTTGAACGCCTGCTTGGCCAGAGCGTTCTTGACGACGTTGAGGCGGATGTCCTTTGCGAGGAGGCGGCCTCGGATTTCGTTGTTCGCAACGGCGTCGATTCCGGTGAGATCCACCACCGCCACCGACGTAACGCCTTCCAGCCGGGCGGTCAGTTGCCTGCGGATCATCTCTTTAACTGGCTTGCTCATATCTCACCTCGAAGCCGTTAGACTTCCAACTCCACTGCCGGCGACATCGTGGCCGACAGGCATACTTTCTTTATGTACGTGCCCTTCATCGCCGCGGGACGAAGCTTCCTGACGTGATCGATGAAGGCCATGACGTTCTCGGTGAGCCTGGCGGCGTCGAAACTGGCCTTGCCCACCGGCACGTGCAGGTTGCCGCCGTCGTCGTTGCGGTACTCCATCTTGCCGGCTGCGTATTCGGTGACCATCTTGGCGATGTCGTCCCCGACCGTGCCGGCCTTGGGGGAGGGCATCTTGCCCTGCGGGCCGAGGACGCGCCCGAGCTTGGAGACGCCTCGCATCATCTTGGGCGTGGCGACGGCCACGTCGAAGTCCATCCACCCGTCGGACACCTTCTTGATGAGGTCGTCGCCGCCGGCTTCGACGGCCCCGGCCCCAATGGCCGCCTCAACGTCCTGGTCCTCGCAGAACGCGATGACCTTGCGCGTCGCGCCGATTCCGTGAGGCAGCGACAGCGACCCGCGGACCTGCTGGTCAGACTGCTTGGGGTCGATGCCCAGATGCATCACCAGCTCGACGGTCGGGTCGAACTTCGTCGCGGCGAACCCGCGCACGATTTCCGCTGCCTGCTCCACGGATACGCGGCCTTCGGGGACTTTCTCGAGGCACTGGATGTACCTCCTGCTCGCCTTCTTGCCCATGATTGCTCCAAAACGCCCGTGCGGGCTCCCACTGTTATGCGCCCGTGGTCAGACGGCAGATTCTCTGCAAGTTCTCTTCAACTACCCTTCGACCGTAATGCCCATGCTTCGGGCCGTGCCTTCTATAATCTTGCAGCCTTCCTCAACGTCGTGGGCGCTCAGGTCGGCCAGCTTGGTCTCGGCAATCTTGCGGACCTGCTCGGCCGTGACCGCGCCAACCTTTTCCTTGTTGGGCACGCCTGAGCCCTTGGCTATCTGGGCCGCTTCCTTCAGCAGCGCCGAGGCCGGCGGGCTCTTGGTGACGAACGTAAACGTCCGGTCCGCATACACGGTAATGACCACGGGAATCGGCGTTCCGTTGTATTCCTTCGTCGCCTCGTTGAACTGGGAGACGAACTGCCCGATGTTGACGTTGTGTTGACCGAGCGCCGGGCCTATCGGCGGTGCCGGTGTCGCCTGCCCGCCGGGGGCCTGAAGCTTGATTTTTGCCGCGATTTCCTTAGCCATGATTCACTACTCTCGTCAGATGAGCCGCTAGGCCTTCTCCACCTGCCAGTATTCCAGCTCCACGGGCGTCGCGCGCCCGAATATCGTAATGATCACCCGCACCAGTCCCTTGTCGATCAACACTTCGTCGACGGCGCCTTCGAAGTTCTCGAACGCCCCTTCCTTAATTCTTACCACGTCGTCTTTTCCGAACTCCACGGCGATCGGCGCGCCTTCCTCAGCCTTGGCCACCTGCATCAGCATCTTGTCCACGTCGCCCGGCGCCATCGGCAAGGGTTTGCCTCCCGAGCCGATAAAATCGCCGACGCCCGTGGTCTCGCGGATCAGGAACCAGGGCTTTTCGGGCAGTCGCCCCTGCTCGTCCAACTCCATCTCGATGAAAACGTAGCCGGGGTACATCTTGCGGTGGACGAACTTCTTCTCACCTCGTCCGCGGGGCGTCGGACGCCGCTCGGTGGGGACCAGGATCCGCCCGATCTGGTCGGTGAGACCTTCGATCTTCACCTTCCGTTCCAGGGCGTCCCGGACCTGATCCTCCTTGTTGGAGGCCACTCGCAGTACCAGCCATTGCTTTTCCATCTTGACGTCTTCCATTGCGGGGACTCTCAGCCGCCCAGAATTCCCAACCGGCGGAACAGAATGGTCAGCACCATATCCACGGCGAAAAGCGCGCCAGCCATGATGAAGGTTGTCACGATGACGACCTTGGTGGACCCGACGAGTTCCTTGCGGCTGGACCAGGAGACCTTCTTCATCTCCCCCTCGGTGGCGATCAGGAAGTCCGCCGACCTGCCGCGGTTGATCAGCCACACCATCACCAAGCCCACAAGGATGACCACCGCCGCCGGCACGCCGAACTGAACGTAGGGGCTGGCGACCGCCTGAAGCAGGTTGGAAAGCTTCGCGGCGCCGAACACGGCGATTATCATCACGCCGATCAACGTGCCCAGCCGCGTGTACTTGCCCTGGCCTCGTTTATAGATTTCGATCTTCATGTCGTTTCCGACCACTTCGCAATAGGCCCATAGGCGCACGGGCGGAAGCGGCTCTTCTGCTCCGGCGCGACGGGCCGTGCCGACGCCGTGCATTCATCCGCTGCCGCCGAGGAATCCATCCCGGCGTGATGCAACTTGCTGCTCACTCAACTCCGCCGGCCCCATCGGGGCCGCGGCCGTTCCGCCGCCCCCCCCCGCCCCCAACCCAACCCCGGAAAACCAAAAACCCCAACCACGTCAGCGGTGATGCCCCCCCACGCCGC
>Ga0114918_10002065_pt1 | contig 18001 bp, 20 predicted proteins | sample LantaG_FD_87015 | JGI IMG/M metagenome (GOLD analysis project Ga0114918, IMG submission 87015) | Deep subsurface microbial communities from Baltic Sea to uncover new lineages of life (NeLLi) - Landsort_02402 metaG | ecosystem: Environmental > Aquatic > Marine > Oceanic > Sediment | place... | reverse complement strand
TATTTTGGAGGTTATATTGTTAAAAACTATGAAGCCATTTCTGATCCTCGCGTTTTCTTTAATATGACTTCATCAATCGGTACAATATTATCCGCATCAATAGCCTTATCTCTTGGCGTTTATCCAATTTTGAAATCATACGTTGAAAAACCTAATCTCGTTCCAACTATTATAGAATTAGGACAAACTTTTGAAAGCATGGAACAAGGATTTTATGACTTCGAATGGGGAATTAGCCTTGAGAATACAGGAAAGGAAACCGCTAAAAACATCACATTAAAAATAAAAAATGTCCAATCTTTGAATGAAGAAATATTCTATCGCTTAACATACAAACCTCTTAGGGAAAAGTTTGATCTAGCTTGGAACGATTATCAAATCGCATCTCTAATTTATCTTGGTCCAATGTATGACGATGCAAGAATCAATACCGTGGAAACAGCAGACTTTGGATTCAAAGATTGTATAATTGATCTGTTAATTACTGGTGATAGTTTCACAGGGTCCATTATCAAATTGAAATATACGCACTCTGAAATCTACGACAAAACCAAACTTGAAATAATCAGGTAGTTTTCTTTGTGATTAATTTAATATCTTCTTGCTTTTTGAAATTCTTTGTCTTCCTTTTTATGGAATAGCTTCTAATGGCTGATCTTACTACGCATGTGTCTCCGTTTTCATCCTAGGGAATGCTCAGGATTTTTTAGTATCTTGAGCGGGTGTAAAAAAATAGGCTACTAGAAATGTAAAAAATCGCCTCCTCTGGATGGAGAGAGGAGGGCGGAGTGGTACGTCATAGTCTTCCACGGGGAGGCCTTGTCTGAGCCGGATCACCACGAGTCCAAGGAGATAGCTTAGGTGGGTAAGTTCAGGAGGCTTCCCCTCAATTTCGCCGGCGAGCTCGGTAAACACTACAACGATCTGATGTAGCCTATTCTCGACGCGGCGTGACGCGCTTCGGACTGCAGCAGGTGTTTTAAGCTTCAGCCGGTATTTCCTGTCCATGCCAGATTTCAAGAAGGCGGCCCAGGAGCTGCACGACGTCTACAGCAGGCTGCACCCCCAAGTACATAGCCGGTTCGAGGACGAGATGCCCAAGTACTGGGGCAGAGAGTGGAAGGCCAACACCACGGTGGGCAAGCTCAGGACCGTGCTCCTGCACCGCCCCGGCAGGGAGTTCCTGTCCGTGGGTGACCCCACGCCGTGGCCGCCCCATGAGTCCAGCTGGGACGCTTGGAGGATGACTGAGAAGCCCGACCTGGAGGAGCTTGTGGGGCATCACGAGACCCTAGTGGACGCGTTCAAGGCCGAGGGGGTAGAGGCCGTCATCAGGAAGCCTGACCCGTGGGACCCGCCCTACACTGTGAAGAGCATCTACTGTGACGACGTCGCCCACGCCGCCGTCTACGGCCACGTCATACTGCGTATGTACGACAGCATCAGGAAGGGAGAGGAGCTGCCTACATACCAGACCCTCGCCGAGATCGGGTGCCCCGTCGTTGGCATGATCTTCGGCGACGGCATGGTGGAGGGAGGCCCCTGTGGCTGGCTCGACGAGAGGCACGCCATCATCGAGGTCCACTATCCGCGGGGCAACACGGGTGCCCCCGGCGTGATGAGGGGAAACGAGTGGGGGCAGCAGCAGTACGCCAACATCATCAAGGCCCAGGACCCGGAGGTCGACATCAGGATGGGCCCCGGCTACGGCACAAGGAAGGGCACCATCCACTACAGCATGATCGACAGGCACACCAGCGTCGGCGAGGCCACCTACTACGATCCCTACCTAGCCGAGTGGATGAAGCGTGAGATGGACTGGGAGTACGTCAAGCCCCCGGACGACCTCGTCAGCATAGACACTCGCGGCTTCGCGAAGGGCCCCGACTGCGGCGTCGTCCTGAAGCCCATGAAGATAATCACAAGCGACCAGTACCCCAAGGCCACCAAGTGGTTCGAGTCCATAGGCGTCGAGGTGGTGGAGGTCCACATACCGAGCCTCATACGGCCAAGGAACAGCGGCAGCATTCACTGCCTAGTCGGCAGCCTGCAGCGGGACCCCGAGCCCAAGAGCTATTAAACCATATTATCCCATCACCGTGAAGCCAAGGTTTATCAGACGAGGTGCAACTCGTTCGGTTAATGGCGGAGGGGGGTGCTCCTATGAGCGGCGACGCTGACCTGGTTACTTACTGCGGCATCTACTGTGGCGACTGCCTCGGGTACACCGGCGTCATCGCCGAAGCCACGGACGCGTTCCTCGACGTGCTGGACAAGTACAAGTTCTACATGACCGCGAGAAACGTGTTCCCAGAGGAGCTCGGCGACTACAACAGGCTGACAGATATGCTTCTGTTCATGAGCGAGCTGAAATGCCATAAACCTTGTCGGGAGAGATCCGATGATGAGGCCTCGTGCATCGTGAGGAGCTGCTGCAAAGAACGAGGCCTCTTTGCGTGTTACGAGTGCAGCGGCTTCGAACGATGTGAGACCCTCGCCTCAGTCCTGGGTGGGCTGCACCTCGACGCCTGTCTTCAGAACCTCAGAGAGATCAAGGAGATGGGGCTGGAGGCGTGGCTGCATGAAGGTACGCGGCACCACTACTGGGACGAGGAGTAGCCTCACCGGGACTCCCGCACGATCTCCTTCATGCTCATGAGGAGCGTCTGCCTGAGCTGGGTGATTACCGCCATGCACGCCTCGTGGCTGCATCCGTCGGTGCTGGGGCTCGGCATCGCCGTGGCTCCGTCCGGGATGCCCTCGTCGGCGCAGTTCACCAGCGTCCTGTAGTGGGTCTGCTCGTCGTGCATCACGTCCGGGTTCCCGAGGAGCCGGGCGAGGCACGCCTCTATCCCGTACGCCGCCCAGTTGCTTGAGGTGGCGGGGATGACTATCTCGGCGCCGGCGGCTGAGACTATGCCTGCGCCGCATGGGCAGCCGCAGTCTCTGCAGTACTCGTGGTGCTTGACGAGGATGTCTTTGATGGTGTTGAAGCCGCACTCGTTGCCGTTGTCCCCCGTCGCGATGGTGAGTATTCTCCTCTTCTTCGCGGCCTCCAGCAACTGGTTCCAGCGTACGAGTTTCTCGTCGGGGTCGCCGGTGTTCCTTGGGCCGCCCAGGGCGCCGTGCCTTATCCCCTTGACGTTGCAGCTCACGGCTTCGACGGTGACGACGGCTGTCGGGCTGAGCTCGTCCAGCAGGTCCTCGGCGGCTTTCTCGGCCTCGGAGACGGACATCCTGGGCCAGCTGTATACCTACGCCGTGTAGGGGGTCCAGATGCTGCCCGTCAGCTCCTCCCTGGACAGCACGGGGATCACCTGGCACCCTGTGAGGCTCTGTGTGAGGGCTCTCTGGTGCTTGAAGCCTGGCTCATAGTTGGCCATGACCACGGGGACGGCTCGGAGCCCCATGAGGAGCGCCCGGGCGAGGGCGGCCGAGCCCGGCGGGCCGTCCATCTCGTGGCTGTTGGTCACTATGAGGACGTGGCTCCCCGGGGTGACATGTTCCCTGAGCCTCTCAGCGGCTAGGAGAGTGAGTGGCCTCCCGTATCGTTGCCTGGTCTCGTCGTACACCTTCATCCAGGTGTACCTGTTCTTCACGGGGCCGTCTCTGCCCTTCCGCAGCAATGGGATGGCTCCCGATGGGGTGGTGACGATGCGGTCCACCGTGTCGCCGAACCCCTCCAGTATTTGGGCCTCGATGTCGGATAAATCTACCACGGTATCTGAGTTGCCGTGTGGTGATATAAGGTTGGACTAGGGTCCGCCGTGCTTGTCTTCAACGGCCGGGATTATTATGTATATGAGAATGTCCACCAAGATGTGTCTGCCGCCGAGGAGCTTCATGATGACCCTTATGGCTTGTACATCTCCACGGCTTCAGCCATGCCGCCGCAGGTGAACCGGCCCTCGGGGCAGTGCCCCAGCATGTAGCAGTACGGCCCCGCGTTCTCGAAAACTTCCGGCTCCGCGTCCCTGCACTGGGCCAGCATGGCGTTGGCGAGGCGTCTTATCTCCCACTGGGCCCTGTTGCAGAGGCGCAGCCCGAAGAAGTGGAACAGTGCGGCGCCGTCCATGGTCATGATTAGGCTGGTCTCTGTGGCGTTGGGGAGCACGAAGCGGGCGTCCTCCTTGGGCACCCCGGACTCCACCAGCCCCTGGTACGCCTCGCTGGCCTTCTCCACGAGCTCGTGGAACGTCTCTGAGTCGTCCACGGTGGGCGGCGTCACGACGCGTTCGCTGAGCCCCTTCACGGTGATGTACCTCTGGCTCTGCTGGCTGAAGGAGGCGACCCTGTGCCTGACCAGCTGGTGGCTGCACGCCCTGCTTATCTTCTCGACTGCGAAGGTGTAGGCAAGGTGAGGCAGTAGCTGCCTCCAGCCGAGCTCCGGGAACCTGTTTCTGAGCGCCTCGTACGGCGTATGGGCTAGGAGCCTAGCGTTCACCTCTTCTTGTCCTCCAGGAACCCGTGTATATTGGGTGCGACGGCTTTGACGGATGCCACGAGGGCGTCTGTGAGCGGCGTCTTCCTCGACTGGGCGTACTCGACGACGGCGCGCAGGTTGCCGCTGACCAGCCACCGTGTCTCCCCTAGCCTCGTGAAAGTCAGGAACCTCGTGTCCAGGGTGGCTTCCAGCACCTCGTCGCCTGTGGCCTCCAGCATCCAGACTAGGCGGTTGTGTTCCAGTATGTTTCCGTGCTGGACCTCGGCGCGGCTCACCACTTCCCTGACCTTCTCGGGTTTATTGAGAAGCCTGTCGTAGAGTGTGCTTGGCTGGGCTCCGCTGGTGGTGGTGAGCATGCTGGTCGCTATCATGGTTTCCACGTTGGGGGTGTGGGCCACCAGCTCCAGCTTCAACCCTGGGCACCTATACGGGTGATACCTCGGGCTTCTTGGGCTTCTCCTTGAGCTCCGGGGGCACGTCCACGGCCCTGACGACGTTGATGCTGTTGATGACGTAGATGGGTGTGCCGTCGGGCTCGTAGCGTCTGAGGCGTTTTACGCCCCTTAGCACGAGCTTCAACTTGAGGGTGGTGCCGTCGGCTAGCTTGTACTCGTTCCACTGCTCCTTCTCCTCGGTGAAGTCGATATCCTCGGAGTCCTGGAGCGCCTCCCTTTGCATCTTCGACATGGTCTCTATCCCGTGAAAGGGGCGTGTGAAGGTATAACTGTGTTACTGTTGGACCGTGTCAAGCACTGTGACGGCGTCGGCCGCCTCCTTGCAGAGACTGGGCAGCTCAAGCTCCTCCTCCAGCCTCCTTATGACCTCGATCTTGGATCGGGTCGCCGGGTTGGGGGGTACGGCGGTGCAGCCCTCCACCTTCCGGGCGGTGATGCCATAGGTGCCCACCGTCCGCGCTATGTCCTCTATCTCGACCTTGTCGAGTCCGATCAGCGGACGTAAAACGGGGATGGAGACGGCGTTGTCAAGAACGAAGAGGTTCGCCATGGTCTGGCTCGCCACCTGGCCCAGGCTCTCACCCGTCACCACGGCCTTGAGGCCGTTCTCCTCTGCGTACGCCTCCGCTATCCTGTACATGGAGCGTTTGCACATGATGCAGGTATACCGGGGCTCGGGGCTCTCCAGTATCCGCGTCATCACCTGCCCCATGGGGGCTGAAAGCAGCTTGAAGCCGTCCATGGGGACGTACTCCGCTATGGCCCTGAAAGCCTCCTTGACCCGCGTGATGTAGCTCGGCCCTACGTGGGGCGTCTGGTCCATGAATAGGGGGTGCACGTCCAGGCCGCGTTTCATCATCATCCAAGCCGCCACGGGACTGTCGATGCCTCCGCTGAAGAGGGCGGTGACCTTCCCCTGTGAGCCGTAGGGCAGCCCCTTTACGCCGGGGACCATGGACGAGTACACGTATGCGGCGTTGTCCCGCACCTCGGCGTAGAGGGTGACGTCGGGCTCGTCCAGGTTGACGTAGACCCTGAACTCGTGTGTCTCCAGCACCCGTGAGCCGGCTTCCACGGCTATCTCCCTGCTGCCGTAGGGGTGGCTGCCCACCACCCTGGGGCGCACCGCGAAGCCGTCGCCGTCACCCAGCGCCCGCCTGGACTCCTCCACTATGGCTTCTATCACGGACTCGAAATCGGTGGTTGTCTCGGTGGAGGGCATGGCGTGCACGACGCCGAAGACCTTGGCGACCACTCCGGCGGCGTCCCCGGGGACGCCGTCAACGTATATCCGCCCGAACCTCCTCGTGACCTCGGCGTCAGGGTACCCTGCCTTCCTCAGCTGGTGCTTGATGTGGCCTGCGAGCTGCCTCTCCAGCTGGTTGCGCACGTACCTCCCCTTGAGGGCTATCTCGCTGTATGAGACGAGGATCGTCAATTCGGTGAATAACCTTGTTTAGGCGCTCTTAAGGTGTAGGGTTTATATCGGATACCGTTTTCTCATCTCGTGAAGAGAAATGTCGTTTTGGGACGAGTGGTTCAAGCGGTTCGGCCGAAGGTCCAGCATCTTCGGTGACATCGACAGGATGATCGAGGAGATGGAGAAGGAGATGGCCGAGGCGTTCAAAGGGATGGAGAACAAGATGCCCGAGGACATGTACCGGGAGCGTCGGCTGCCGGACGGCTCGGTGCGCCGCGAGTACGGGCCCTTCGTCTACGGGTACAGCGTCAAGATCGGTCCAGACGGCAAGCCCACCATACGTGAGTTCGGCAACATGAAGCCCGGGCTCACGGGGGAGGACGGAGCCCCTCTGAACCTCACGGAGCGGAGGGAGCCCCTCGTAGACGTCATCGAGGACGGCGACACCGTGAAGGTGCTCGCGGAGCTCCCAGGCGTCGAGAAGAGGGACATACGGCTCAAAGCAACAGACCACAGCCTCACCATAAACGTCGACAACCCGACGAGGAAGTACTACAAGGAGCTGGAGTTCCCCGAAGAGGTGGACGAGAAGACCGCCAAGTCGACCTACACCAACGGCGTCCTGGAGATCGTGTTCAGTAAGAAGCGGCGGGACGACGCGGGCACCGAGATCAGGATCGGGTAGCCCCCGTTTTCGATAAAGTAAAAAGCGGGGCCCTCGTTTGGTTTCATGGCCGATGATGTGAAGGCATTAGATTGAATCGTGATGAATCAGAGTTACGCTGAGGCCAACTAGGAATACCTGAACCCGCCATACTCGCTGGTGATGCCTAGGACGTTTCCCTTCTCCGCCTTCTCGCATCTCCCTATTACCTGAGCACCGATGTCGAACCCCTCGCAGATCGACAGCACCGCCTCGGCGTCCTCAGGCGCCACCATGAACTCATAGCCGACGCCCATGTTGAAGTCCTGATACATCTCACGCCACTTCACATCGCCCTCCCGCTGTATGAGCCTGAAGACGGGGTCAGGCTCGGGCAGCCCGTCCTTCACGTACCTGACGCCCCTGCCTAGGCGTATGCACTTGGTCTGGCCGCCGCCGGTGTTGTGGACCATCCCGTGGACGCCCCCGCCCACCTCTTCCAGCACCGCCTTGGCGATAGGCGCGTAGAGCCTCGTGGGGCTGAGGAGCGCCTCACCAACGGTCATCCCCAGCTCGTCGAGGTGATCGTCGTGGCTGTACCTGCCCCTGTACCTGCCCCGGGAGGGGTGGCTGATCTCGGGGTACTTCTCCACGTACTCGGGCTTCATGAGCGTGGTCCGGGCGAGGGTGTGGCCGTTGCTCATGATGCCGCTGTTGAGCCCCTCCTCGTACCTCACCGCGCCCCCGCTCCGGAGGCCGATTATCACGTCTCCTTGCTGGATTCTGTCGCCGGTGATGAACTCGCTGAGCTTGGCGCGGCCGAAAATGGTGACGCAGACATCCACGGTCCTGAGGAGGTCGGGGAGGTCGGCGGTCTCCCCGCCGGCGAACATCAACCCGACGCCCTCGGCCTTCAGCGTGTCGAGGCAGCCGGCGAAGCCCTCGGCCAGGGCCGTCAACAGGTGGAGCCTGTCGATCTCCAGGGTGTTGAAGGCCACGTAGTCCACGAAGGTGATGGGGGTGGCTCCTACGCAGAGGAGATCATTCAGGTTCATGGCCAGGGCGTCCTGGGCCAGCCCCCTGAACCAGGAGGGGTCTCCTGTCTCCCTGTACTGCAGGTACGCCTGGATGGGCTTGCTGCCGGCGGAGTCCGTGTGCGTCACCAGCCCCATCTCCGGGTCATCCGGGTCCCGCTGGACCACGCAAAAGGCGCCCGGGAAAAGGTTCTCTATCGAGTCCTTGAACCGGTCGATGCCCGGCTTCCTCACGTCCACCCCTAGGTCTCTGTACCTCGACATGGCTTCACCTCGATAGAGGTATGTGGGGCGGACACGGTTTTTAGCTGTTCCCCTCGCCCACGATGGACTCAAGCTTCGCCTGGTCCACCCTGAAAATCTGTGTGTACGATACCTCGTTCAGTGGCTCGAAGAGGCCGGGATAATATGTTTGAACCACCTCCAAGACGGGTTCGCCCCTATAATCTGTCTTGAGCCAAAGGGTGACGTCGTTCTCCCACAGCCACAGGGCGTATGCAAGCGGCTCATCTATGCCATAGTAGTGGGGCGAGTAGTGGTTCCCCAGGAGAGCCCCGGGCTCGACGCCCCACGTGTGCACGAGCCTGTAGTTGATAGTGGGGTAGTCGCATACAATGGTTCCTCCGCCGTAGAACCCGTGCACGATGTCGGCGGAGATGAACGCCTCCTCCACGTATGCCTGGTACCCGCCGTACGCCGGTAGAAACCAGAGATAGGAGAGGAGGAAGAGGGCGGCCACGACGTGCTCCGGCCTCACCCTGGCCTCAGGAAGCGGTTTCTCCAGGGATGTGCGGGAGAAATGCACCAGCACGGGTAACCCGAGGGCCGCCAACGGGTTCACCATCCTCAGCATAATCAGGAGGCTGAAGTTGTCTGACCCCAGGTATGTGAGGAATATGGGGGTCAACACCACCGCAGAGGCCAAGAGGTAGAGCTGAGGCTGGTACCTGAGCCACCGTCTCCGCGCCATCCGGGGCACCATGTAAGCCGCCGTCGCTCCCAGCGACAGTATGATGATACCTGTGGGCTTGCGGGGCCAGACGCTTAGCTTCCACACAATCCACGCCAGCATGAGCCCCAGGAATGTCTTTCCCTGGTTGGCGGGCTCCCATCCTCCAAACACGTTGTAGAGGCTCATGTAAAGCGGGTACAACGGGTTCCCCGTCTGGGAGTACAAGAAGAAACCGAAGACCGCCATGACAAGCAGCCAGCCGATCACGTAGGGCAGACTCTCCGTGTAGAGGCGCTCACGCAGACAGTAGCCTAGCAACACGATGAAGCCCACAGCCATGAGCTCTGTTCGGCTGTGCCCAGCCAGCGCCAACGCGGCCCCCGACCAGAACGGGTTCTCCCTGATCGTGAGAAGCGACACGAGAAGAAACGTCAGGGCAAGCGTGTCCTGCATGGCCACCGCGTCGAACACGGCGGCAACAGGGAACACCGCGAAAAGCATGCCCGAGACGAGGGCAGTCCGCTGAGAGTAGAACCTTTCCCCTATCCTGTAGACTAGGACCGAGTTCAGTCCACCTAGGACCGTGTTAAGAATCCTGTAGGGAAGGATCGAGGATGTCCTCAGGACCCCCATCAGGGCGGACTGGACCAGGTGGGGCACCATGCCCCAGAAGTACTCGCAGCCGTTGAGGTCCCAGAGCCGCCATCCGCTGAACCCTATCTTGAGGCTCAGGTAGCTGATCTGCCAGTGGTGATAGCTGTCCCAGTTCCAGTCCAAGGGGACGTACAGCCAGACCAGCAGCCGGGCAGCTAGAGCAGCGGCGAAAACGGCCAGATAAACCCTGCCCTCGACGAGCTCCTGTAGGCTGCGGCGGTCCCCCATCCAGCTTTTAGATATTGTTGATGGTTAAATAAGTGTCGGGTGGGCTAGAGGAGACTCTCTAGCTCGGGGTCCGTCTTCTGCAGCTCCCTGCACTGCCCCATGGTCTCGAAGGCCCGCCTGATGTGAGGTATGGTTATGCTGCCGCCGACGACGAGGGCCACGTTCAAGGCGTCGTGGAGCTCCTCGTCCGTGAAGCCCAGCTGGATACACCGTACGACATGGTAGGTGACACAGTCGTCGCACCTGAGCACCATGCTCGTTGCGAGGCCCAGAAGCTCCAGAGTCTTCTCGTCCAGGTTGTTCAGCTCGTAGGCGCGGCTGTCCAGCGCCCAGAAACGCTTCAGGCCCAGATGGCCGCAGCCCAGTATGGCCTCGTTCATCCTGTGCCTGAACTCGTTAAACTGGTGAAGATTTTTCATGAGACTCGAAGAACCCTCGAAATATTTGATGTTTACTATGATGCCTGAACAGAATATCTAGAAACGCGGCTCGATACCTATTTATTTGACTCCTCAAATCGGACTGAAGCATGATACCTTGGAGATACTTCGCCCTCACCCTTGGGTTCTCATGGACGTTATGGGCGTCAGCTATATTGTTGGGTAAAGGGCTCGAGTCACTGTTGGGTTACGTTCTCTACATAGTAGGAGGAATCGGCCCGGCCGTGGCGGCGTTGTCTCTGCTGCGTCTCGAGTCTAGTGACCCACTAGGGCTGGTCAAGGAGAGTGTCAGCTTCGGCTCACTTGAGCCGAGGAGCGTCGCCGTTATAGTAGCGGTGTCTGTGATCCCCAACGTTGCAGCTGTGGTTATCTCTGAGAGAGGCGTCTCACAGCTGCTACCCGGAACTTCACTAGGGTCGCTGCTTCCATGGTTTGTCTTCCTCTTCTTAGTATCGGTGATTGAGGAGGTGGGCTGGCGTGGATACGCCCTGCCGAGGCTCCTAGAGTCATACTCGACGATAGCCTCTTCCACGGTTCTCGGGGCAGTTTGGGCTCTGTGGCACGTGCCCCTGTTCCTGTTACTGGGGACGTGGCAGCACGCACAGGGATTCGGTTCACCTATCTTCTGGAGATACCTAGTACAGATAATTCCTAGGACGTTTCTCTATACATGGGTCTACATCAAGAACGGAAACAGCCTGCCTTCGATGGTGGTTTTCCACTCATTGTCGAAATGTCCGGAGAGCTCCTCGACGTGACATCCAGGGCGGATGTACCCCGGATGATCTTGGAGACCCTCCTAGCCGGCGCCCTTTCGTTTGTCTAGACTCCCGAGCCGCGTAGGGCAGAGATTTTATGTCAGACCTACCATATCGGGGATGTGACACGGATAAGCGTCGGGGATGAGGTGATCCTCTACCTGGACGCCAAACGCACCTACAAGGTGAAGGTGGAGGAGAGCAAGCAGTTCCATACCCACAGGGGGTTCATCGAGTTGGGCGACCTCGTGGACAAGCCCTACGGGATGGTGGTCATCAGCAGCCTGGGCGTCTCCTTCTACGCGTTGAAGCCCCTCATCAGGGACAGGGTCCTCAAGACAGACCGCAGGACCCAGGTGCTGTACCCTAAGGACATCGGGTACATCCTTTTCCAGCTGGGCCTCGGCTCAGGCTGCAGGGTCCTGGAGGCCGGGACCGGCAGCGGCGCCCTCACCATGGCCCTCGCCGAGTCCGTGAGGCCCGAAGGAAGGGTCATCACCTACGAGATCGTGGAGCGGCACATGAAGACCGCACGCGGCAACATCGAGCGGTCGGGGCTCATGCATTACGTGGATATGAGGCTAGGCGACGTCACGGAGGGCATCCCGGAGGAGGACCTGGACGCAGTGGTGCTGGACATGGCGACGCCGTGGCTCGTGGTGCCCCACGCCTGGGAGGCGCTCGCCGGGAGCGGCGTCTTCCTATCGTTCAGCCCCACCATCGAGCAGGTGATGAAGACGGCGGAGGCGCTGAGGTCCCACCCGTTCATAGAGATAGGGACCGTGGAGCTGCTGCTGAGAAACATCACAGTCGCCCCCGACAAGACGAGGCCCCAGACCGTGATGATCGGGCACAGCGGCTACCTCACCACGGCGCGGAAGGTCCTGGAGCTCATGGACTAGGTTTTTCAACCCAGAGCCGACAAGTACTCCATGGAACTGGTCAAGCCTCACCGGCTACAGGAAGGCGACACCATCCGCCTCGTGGCCCCGGCCAGCAGCATGGAATCCCTCGACAGGAAAGACGTAGACCGAGGCACACGTAATCTAGAGAAACTGGGCTTCGAGGTAGAGGTGAGCCCCGAGGCGTTGACCACGTGGAGGGGCACCGCGGGGCCGGCCAAGGAGAGGGCCCGGGTCCTTATGGACGGCTTCACGGACCCCGACGTGGACGGCTTGATGTGCGTCTGGGGCGGCTACAACAGCAACGACCTGCTGGAGTACCTTGACTGGGGCCTAATCAGGGACAACCCTAAGCCCTTCATCGGGTACAGCGACATAACGGCCCTGAACAACGCGTTACTATCCAAGTCGGGGCTCGTCTCCTTCAATGGGCCGGCGTTCATCACTTTCTGCCACAGCTTCCTCATGCCGTAGGAGGTAGACAAGTTCAGGAAGATCCTCATGGAGGACGAGACTCACAGATACACGCCGTCCCCCACGGTGATAGACGACCCCCTGTACTGGCAGCACCCTGAGACGCCGGTAGAGGAAGCCGCCAACCCCGGGTGGACCATCATGAGAGACGGCGTAGCCAGGGGAAGACTGGCTGGAGGACATCTGGGCACGTTGCTGCTACTGGCGGGCACCGAGTACTGGCCCGAGATGAGTGGAGCCATACTGTTCGTTGAGTCAGACGAGGAGGATGGGCCGCCGAATAACATACTTCGTCAGTTCAGGCAGCTAAGGCACCTCGGGGTTTTCGAGGAGATCGAGGCGCTGCTTGTCGGCCGTATCCCCGGCTGCGTCGGGCTGAAGGGCGACTTGTCTCTGCCTCTCCTCGTCGAGGAGGTGCTTGAGGGCGTGGAGATCCCTGTCGTCGCCGGGCTTGATTTCGGGCACACGAACCCAATTATGACTCTCCCAGTTGGCGTAGAGGCGGAGATGGACACGGAAAAAGAGGGTTTATCGCTATTAGAGCCGGGAGTACGTTAGAATATGGATCATTTTTCTACTTGTTTTCATAATTATTCTATATATTTTATGTATTTTATCATAAAATCAAGTTATTCTCACCGGATGTAAGAATAGTTTTTTTAATGGGTTTACTGGCGGGTTACACTAGGGCTGGCTAGTGGGCGCTGGGCTCCTGAGGAACAGTAAGGCTTTCCCGCGAATAATTGGTATGGGCTACCGGAGCGGGACGCCCCAACGGCAACGAGGGACGACGGCCGACCGCTAGCCACGCTCCACACTCCGCTTAAACACCTTTTGAGCCTGACAGACATATAAAACCTCTCAGCCAGCCAGCATGTGTCATAAACATTAAACACCCACCGTGAAGCCGCGTAACTTTATCTAATTTAATTAATATATTGGAAACTGCGCTCACGCACAAACACGGCTTCCGCTTTGTTACACAGATGCATTAACTTTCGGCGATGTAACTCCTTTTACTCTTATACCGTTACACGTCCGTATCAAAACACGTTTCACGGTTTCACGTTTAGGGCAAACGTATTAAAACCACTTGACAGGACAGATTCAGCCCCCGAGGATAACCCTAAAACAATGTGTAACCCAGTATATGGCGATACACATGCTAGACGAGAAAGCTCTAGGCATCATGAAGGAGATGATGGAGGCCTTCGGCCCATCCGGTTTCGAGCGGGAGGTCAACGCCCTAGTTAAAGCCTACATGGAACCCATAGTGGACGAGATACTGACCGACAAGCTCGGCACCGTGGCCTTCAGCCTGAAGGGGGAGGGGCCGACCGTCCTCGTGGCGGGCCACACCGACGAGGTGGGGTTCATCGTCTCATCGATCACCAAGGAGGGGTACCTGACCTTCAACCCGCTCGGCGGATGGTGGGACCAGGTTCTCCTGGCCCAGCGCGTCGTGGTGCGGGGGAGGAATGGCGACGTCCACGGGGTGATCGCCTCCAAGCCTCCGCACATCCTGTCTCCGGACGAGCGTAAGAAGGTAGTAGAGAAGAAGGATATGTACATAGACATCGGCGCGTCCTCGGAGGAGGAGGTAGAGGCGACGGGGATCAAGGTGGGTGACCCCGTGGTGCCGTGGAGCCCGTTCAGCCTCATACAGGACGACAAGGTGGCCATGGCCAAGGCGTTCGACGACAGGATAGGCGCCTTCGTGATCATGGAGGCCATGAGACGGATCAAGGAGCAGGGCATCCCGCACCCCAACACCGTGGTCGGCGCCGCCACCGTCCAGGAGGAGGTGGGTCTACGCGGAGCCCAGACCATAGCCCACAAGGTCGACCCGGACGTAGCCATAGTTCTCGAGGTGGACATCGCCGGAGACGTCCCCGGCATCAAGCCCCAGGAGGCCCAGACCAAGATGGGGAAAGGCCCCGGGCTCATCACCTACGACAGGAGCATGATCCCTAACCAGCCGTTCAAGGAGTTCGTCATAGAGACCGCGAAGCAGGCGCAGATCCCGCTGCAGCTGAGCCAGATGGCCGGCGGCGGCACCGACGCAGGACGAATCCACATGAACAGGGCGGGATGCCCCACAGTGGTGCTAACGGTGCCCACGAGGCACATACACAGCCACGTCGGCCTCCTCAGCCTGAAGGACACCGAGAACGCCGTGCGACTGGTGACGGAGCTCATCAAACGACTCGACGAGAAAACGGTCGAGAGCTTCACCGCTCTCTAGGGTGCCTCGAGGGTGCGGCCTCTCCTCAAATGGGCTGGCGGGAAGCGTAGCCTCGTGGAGAGGATACAAAGTTATTTCCCGGACGACTTAGAGGTACGCTCCTACCATGAGCCCTTCATGGGAGGCGGCGCCGTATTCTTCAGCCTAGAGCCCAAGAGAGGCAGCGTCAACGATATCAACCCGCGTCTCATGAACTTCTACAGGGTAGTCAGGGACAGCCCGGAGGAGCTCATCGAGGTAGCCGGCGTCTGCAGGTACGACAAGGAAGAGTATTACCGTCTCAGGAGCAGGTTCAACACCCGCCCAGCGGACCCCGTCGAGGACGCCGCCCTGCTCCTCTACCTGAACAAGACCGGGTACAACGGCCTCTACAGGGTGAACTCCAAGGGCGAGTTCAACGTGCCCTTCGGCAGGTACAAGGACCCCGCCATAGTCCACCCTGAGCGCATCATGAAGGCGGGCAGGCTGCTTCGGGATGTAGACATCCGTTGCGGGGACTTCCTCTACCTTCTGGAGACGGCTGAGGCCGGAGACCTGTGCTACCTGGACCCGCCTTATATGCCGGTCAGCAGGACGGCTCACTTCACCGACTACTCGGAGGGCGGGTTCACCGAGGAGGACCAGCGGAGGCTCAGGGGCACGTGTGTCGAGCTGGACTCCCGGGGCGTCGTCTTCGTCCAGAGTAACTCGGACACCGAGCTCGTGAGGGGCCTCTACATGGGCACCGGGTTCGAGCTGGTCTCGCTGAGGACGCTGAGGATGATAAGCAGCAAGGTGTCCAGCAGGTCCAAGGGCCACGATCTGTTGATCACTAACTCTCGGGCTTCTTGACGTCGATGTACTTGACCCAGTCGATCTTTATCATCGCGTAGACTATGATGGCCAGCAGCAGCGTGGATGCGAGTCCTCCCACTACGCCGCTGGACGCGAAGACGTCTCTGACTAAAGCGTAGCTGTACCGGCCCGCGTAGGCTACTGCGACGCACATTATGGTCTTGCCGAGGAACATTGCGATCATCGCCTTCTTCAGGCTGTAACGGATCATCCCGAGGGGGATGAGTATCAGGTCGTCTGGCAGCGGTAGCACCGCGAAGACGAAGATCACCGCCATGCCGTACTCCTGAACCAGGAGCTTGGCGGATTCGAGGCGCTCACCGTACCTGTCGTCTATGATCTTGCGGCCGCCGCGGCCGATGAGGTAGGCTGAGAACTCGCCGACGGTCGAGCCCACGCCGCAGACTAGGCCCAGGAGCAGTGGGTTGAGGGTGGCGCCGAAGGCGTAGATGGTGACGACGAAGGGCACCGGGAAGAAGATGGTGAAGTTGCCGAATATGCTGACGAGGAACGCGCCGGCGTACCCGTAGGATGCCACCAGGTTCCCCATCCATGCCCAGATGTCAGCCAACTCGTCCACCGAACACAGAAACTGATGCATACGCCGTTATAAACTCAACAGTGCAGGCGTCCACAACATCATTTAAATGGATCATACATGTATTTATTACATGTAAAATTTACATGTTGAGGCGATGGTATGGCTAGGAAGGTGGTCCAGACAGAGCTTGAGGAAGACGAGTACCTCCTACTCAAGAAGGCCGTTGAGAAGAAGAGCATGTCCCTTAAGAGTGGGCTGAGGGAGGCCGTCCACCAGTGGGTGACGACCCAGATACCGTTGAGCGAGGACCCTCTCTTCAAGGTGGAGCCGGTCAAGACCGGAGTGAAGACCGACTCCTCCCGGCTGGACGACGCGCTCTACAAGGAGAAACAGGGTTGAAGATATTCATAGACACCTCGGCGATAATCGCCTACTACAACGCCGACGACAGGTTCCACCGGGACGCCTCGAGGGTCATGAAGGAGCTGTCCGAGGGCCAGATACCTCTCACAAGGCTCTACGTCTCAGACTACGTCTTCGATGAGGCCACAACCTTCATGAAATGCGTTCTGGGGAACCCGGGGCTCGCCGAGAGAGTCGGCGACGCTTTCCTCGCCTCACCGTTCACCTCCATTTTGAGGGTGGATAAGGAAGTGTTCGAGGATGCTTGGAGGAGGTTCAAGACGAGCGCGGGCACGAGTTTCACTGACTGCACATCCTTCGCTCTCATGGAGAAATACGGGATCGGCGCCGCGTTCACGTACGACGGCCACTTCACCGTGTCTGGTTTTAAAACCCTATAACGGTTATCATCCCTCTCCTGACTGTTAACGTTATCAGTTACGTCGTCACCTCATCCATTGAGATCCATGATAGAGGTGAAGACCGTCAAGGAGGGTTTCGACGACGTGTTCAGGGTGTGCAGCCCAGACGCGGAGCCGGGGTCGAAGCTCATGGATGGGAGGCATCTGAGGGAGATGTGGCTACGGGAGACCCTCAGAGACTATGGGCCGTTCACGAAGGTGGCCTACCTCGACGGCAAGCCAATATCTCAGATAATGTACTACCCCGAGGAAGCCCTTCCCTACCTCGTGGGCGCCCGCGACGGCGTTGTACGAATAGAGTGCGTCTACTCAAGAGTCCACGGCAAGGGCGCAGGCTCAAGCCTCCTCGCCGACCTCGTGAGGGAAGCAGAGGACGGTATAGAGAGCCTGAAGGGTGAGCCGTGCCGTTTCCTCGTCACCGAACCCTTCGCAACCGGCGAGGGCCTCGACCTACGGGAGTTCTACACTAGGAACGGCTTCAAGGAGGGCGACGGCGAGCTGTACCTGGATATCCACGGCGGCTACATGCCGAGGGAGAGGACAGGGTACAAGCCTCTCCCTGAGGACGAGGGCAGGGCGGTGCTCTTCTATAACGTGAACTGCGAGTACAGCGTCAGCTTCGCGGACAGCGTGAAGAAGCTGATCCACGAGGTCAAGCCAGGCTACCCCGTAGAGATCCTCAACATGTGGACGGCCCCCGGGGAGTCGTCTAGGCGGGGTAACAAGCTGGTCGTCGTAAACCAGAAGCCCATCACGAGCCACTGGAGAACCCCCGAGTTCAGGCTGGAGGTCCAGGCGGCGATAGAGAACCGATAAAGGGGTGAGAAGCCCTTCCTCTATGGACGCGCGAGCATAGCCTATGAAGTATCATGTGGAATACATCTTCGATGCTGAGAGGCATCTACAGGAGACCATGTGCAGTGACCAGCCGGAGGAAGGCCTCTGAGCCCATCTCCTCAAGCTCGTCCTCGTCGAGGATAACGTGATCGGGATAACGGTTCTCCACGCATGAAGCGTAGACGCCGGAACCGATGTTCACTCCAGATCCGTCATGAATCTTGGTGGTTCCCCGTCCACATGACGGCGACCTGCTCTTCAGTATGAACCCGTCGACGGCTCCCACCCTTTCAAGGAAGGCCTCGGAGAAGCCCTT
>Ga0114918_10002064_pt1 | contig 18003 bp, 34 predicted proteins | sample LantaG_FD_87015 | JGI IMG/M metagenome (GOLD analysis project Ga0114918, IMG submission 87015) | Deep subsurface microbial communities from Baltic Sea to uncover new lineages of life (NeLLi) - Landsort_02402 metaG | ecosystem: Environmental > Aquatic > Marine > Oceanic > Sediment | place... | reverse complement strand
GCCTCCTGTGGAATATGGGTCCATCATTTTTCCAGAGCCGTCAACTAGAGCCCAGCAAAATCTTAAATAACCATGGGGGCTTTTTTCCTGAGCCAATTGCCATTTTGTAAGGGAAACAGCGTAGCAGTGATTACCACGAGTCATGATGTTGTTGTAGTGGTGCTGTTCGAGAAACATAATAGTATTATCAGGATTGGTGACTGAGTTATAGTTTATACTCCATCCATTATATCCGAGGCCGAGCTGGCCGTCGCCTTTGGCTCCGTTAAAGGAATAAGATCTTCTTTGAGACAGTGGCCCCCATTTTGCGTAGGGTTCAATTTTGTCATTGGGGCAGGTGAAAAAGTTGCGGAATTTTGTCAGTTTATCGGGGTATTTATTCCACTTCAGAGTGGTTCGTTTTTGTGCCAGGGTGAGCTTAATGCCGACATATTCGGCCAATAAGTCATCATAGGAGATGTGATTGTCATCGCCGGCAAGAGAAGAAGGGGTGAAAAACTGATTGTTATCTTTGATATAACCGTATTCAGCGACGGAAATCTGTTTCAGGTTACTCATGCAAACAGCGACAAGAGCTGCATCTTTGGCTCTTTTCATACTGGGTAGCAGCATACTGAAGAGTATTGCTATAATTGCTATAACGACTAATAATTCTACTAAGGTAAAGTTTTTTTTGCGCATGGTAAATATCCTGTATTTATTATTTTATTCTCTTATGTCAACTGAATTATAACAATAAAATGAACACTTTAACAGCCAAGAGTCTAAACTAAAATTATTTCTAAGATTAAATCGTGCCTCAAACGAATAGTCATGTACAAACAGGCATCCTTTGAATTCTGACTTTCTTTCACATCCTGTTACAAAACGCAACACGTCAATGTTTTCTGTTATTTTGTCATAATCTTTATTTTCTGTTTTTTTATAATTTATCTTTACTTCTTTAATCTTCATATTTAATCTTATAAATCCTTATGTTGAAGTAAACGTCTAAATCTGAATACCAATAATTAAAATACAACTCAAATGAATGGTCATATATAAACAGACAACCTTTAAAAGTTTTTCCATCTTCACTTGAGATTAGATTGCTTAAAGCCTTTTGGACCTTGGTCATTGGCCATCCGTTGTATGTAATCTCATTCATTTAAACCTTTTGACTCTGTAAATTCTATGGCTTTACCCTCATAAAGTACTTGTTTCGCCTTGGCAAGCGTACTCAACATATTTTTATTCGGCGTTGTCTTTTTAATTCCTTCGGCATAATCTATCACCGATTCTATACGTGGTTTTATTTTATCCAGATCGGTTTCTCCATCACTTAACTGTGATAAGACATCGATAAGTTGACCCGTTAAAAATTCATTCTGGTATCTAGACTCCCACTGACAATGATCACATGATACCATTGTTTCTTTTTTTATCAAAGGGTATTTATCTCTCATCTTTTTCCTTCCACTTCTGAATATCTCTTAACACTCCATCTTGCTCTATGTTCCAACCAAGACTGTAATTCCCATCCTTCGCGTCTTCCATGGCACTTCATCATATCTTCTTCAAATTCATCGTCATAAACAAACAGACATCTTTCAAATCTCTTATCAAAAGAAATATTGCGCCTAACTTCGACGTAAAGATCTTTGTCTGTTTTTTTAAACTCTTCAATCACAATTCTTCCTTATCTTCAATCTCCAACCATCCGTCTTCTACATCTTCATTCCATCCAAATCCCTTTTTGATAGTTCCAGTAATTTTTGAAAAATCTTCCAAAGCTCTCGCAGATGTTTCAAATGAACCAGACATCTTTTTAATGGCCTTTGCGTTATTTCCCAATTTGTTAACTATATCCTTCACAGCATTTATCTCGCTTTGTATATCTATTATAAACTAACTTTGTAAAAAAAATCAAGGTGTGCTGTTACGCCAAAGAGAACGGGCTACTGAGTGGCCAAACTCAGTCCGTCTTTTACCACTGGCTATCTCTACTTTGAGAAGTGTACACTTTTCCGGTCTTCCCGAACTCAAAGGTTTTCTCACCAGCTTGTTATCTCACTCTTTAAAAGATGGACGCTTTCAATCCCACTTCCCTTGATCAGAGTAATAAATTTCATTTTTTACAATATTTTATTTCGTATACCCTTAAATATCCTTGATCCTGATATCTGACAATCTTTTCTTGGCAACATAAGCAATTCCATTTACCTTTTATTTCATAATCACGAAATAAAGATTTAGATTTCGACTTACACGCACTGCAAACATTGTATCCTTTTTTCACGTATATGTCTTAGAATATTGACAATACTAAATTCAATCCTTCTTTTTTCTCATAAGAGTCCACTTCATAGTACTTTAACACTTCATCAATGAACTTAGAAGCTCTTTCTTGATTGTAGATGACTATCTTCTCAAGATCTCCCTCGTAGTCACATTTTTCTTCAATATAGCCATCTTGCAGTTCTATATCAACTTTTTCAGCAATTTTCCACAGTTCATTCTTAACATTGTAGAAAGCTCTATTTGAACATCCAAAAGCGATGTTGAAATAGGGCGTTGGTGTAACTACTTTAGATTCTTTTGGTTTCATACTTCTTCCTTTGTATATATTCTTAGTTTATTTTTCTCTTCAGTAATGTCTTCATCTTGAATTCTTCTCATAAAACAAGGTAAATTATAGTTCCAGTTCCATCCACATGAATTATGCATTGATTGCCCAGCCTTGGGACAATTACTTCTTTCCAAATCATCATTTATAGGGTCTTCTCCCGTTGCTGACTTGAAGTATTCTGCTGTTATTCAATTATGCCACCACCATCTTGTGTATAGCCATTCTTGTAAATAATCCATGCCATCCAAACCATCAACATACTCTTCAAATTCATCGTCATAAACGAATAAACAACCTTTAAATTCTTCCTTTAAAGACATGTCTCCTTGGAGAAAGGTATTCTCACGAGCTTTCTTGTAATCCCGCTCGTTTATTTTAAGAATCGTCTCGTACATATTCTTCACCATATGTTTCCAGGTATACTTGTTCAAACTCTTTTATTTCCCCCATGAAAGGGAAACCTCTTCTGTTCGATGGCTCTACCTCAAGAAACGTATTTTTATCATTAATACCAAATTCGCTTGTTACCTCATATTCCTGTATTGTTCTGACAAGTTTACGCTTAACTCCAAATACTATCCCTTTACAATCTCCATCCACTACAACGCTCTCATGGCTCCCTCTTCCAAACCCTCCTCTTTGTATATCCCTGCATTCTCTGCACTCATATATTACAGATCTTGCATCCAAACTCATGCCGACTGCATCCCAATGATGTTTATGCTCAACCTTCTTCTTAATTTTATTGAAGAACTTCTTCCATATCATCTTGATTCCCTTTTCTATTTAACATAGCTCTTAAAGTAAGTAATACAAGTCATTATTTCCACATAGCAGCGTTTATAAACACTCCATCTTGCTCTCTTGACAAACTATTCATATTTATCAACTCTTTAGCATCAGAGTTGGATATAGTCATTTTCATAAGAGGTTTCTTCTTACCCTTTCTAATCAATCTAAATTCTTCTCCCTTGGGTCCATTCCACTCAGAGATGCAGAAACCTTTACTCCAAACTTTGCTAAGTTCTTTCAAGTTAATCTCACATTCCCCGCAGTCAGGAACACTTATTATAAATTTCTCGTTTAATTTATTCATTACTTTTATCCTTACGCTTTTTCTTTCTTTTCTTTGTGCCTTTTTCTTGTCTAAACGAATGTTTGTCGTATCCTTTTGATTCAGCAACTACAACATCTCCACCTACTGGCATTTCAGGAGTTGATAAATCAAGAAGGTCATTCCCAATATACATATCAATTTCCTGATAAGTTGCGAATGGATCAAAAAATGATTGAAATCCAAAGTCCTTCAGGCAACAATCTATTTCAATATGATTCTTATAATTCTCTGTATATAATTTAAAGCACGGAGTGTTATTTCCAATGAATAAATCACGGACTTCTTTTGAATTGTTTAGCCGTTCCAATCTGTGATTATCAGCAATATCAAGGTTCTTTTTTTCAAACTCAGAATTCTTCCAACCACTACTGACATACAGTTCATCTAACTGATCAACCTTAAATGTTTTAAATGTATCATATGCGCAAAATTGATAATCTTGTCTTATTCTGACCACTGGATAAAGTTTTCCACAAAATCCAACCAATGTATACCTTATATCCAATTCCACCATTGGAAATCCCTTGTATGAATGAAGACTTTTGTCATATTTCAATTTGTTTTTGTCATAACTCAATTGATGTTTTTTTGCAAATGATTCTGTAACATATGTTTCATTGTATCTTCTCCAGCCACCGACAGAGATAGAACTACTCATAAAGTGTTCAATCTCCGAAGATATTTCTACTTGCTCATGTTTAGACTTTCTAATGTATCTGCGATCTGCCTTGTCATAATACCGTGCTGCTACTCCATCATAGTAGTCATTGAATTTTGAATGAATTATCATAATATTCTCCTTTAAGTTTATTCAATATATCAGTGATTTAAACTATTACAAGCCACATGCCACTTAAATCGCTCCTTTATCCTTTATTATTTCATCCAGTCCTGTTAATGATCCGCAGTTTTCGCAAGATATTGAAACTGCAGGATATTCTACACCTTCATTGTCACAGTTTCCTTTTGGATCTATCTTGAATGAAAGGTCATCATTTCTTCCACACATTCCACAAATCATATGCAATCTATTCATCGTTTATGATATATCACAAAGTTGCGTCAGTTCATCAAAAAGTCTGTCAGATCTATCAATTTCAGACGTTATTTCCTTGCCAATCTCTGACTGTTTCTTTTTATAGAATTTTTCATCACACCCCTCGGTCCAATTGTATGAATTGAATTCATTATAAAGTTCTTTAATTCTCTTTTTTGAATCATCCCATTTCTTTTTTCTCTTTTCTTTCTCTGTCATTCTTTTTCGCCAGTTCTTCCGCTTATTTTCTTGCCTTTATTTGTTACGAAACCGGATGGATCAACAAAAATAGAAACTATCGCATGGTCGCTCGATTTACCATTTATCTTTATAGTTCGCGACCCACTGACAGATACACCTTTGGCAACTAAGAATGAATCTATTGCTCTTGCCACTTCATCACCAGTAAGTTCAATGTTTATACCTGTACCACCAGATTCTGTTGTTCCTTCACCTTTTACAACTTTCATTACTTTTCCCCTTTGTATATCAACTCGGTTCTGTATTTTATTCCCTCAGAATCAAAATAGAAGACATCAATTCCTTCTACATCGGCATGCCCATCGCAGTCTGGATTATCCCGTGGAAAGAAATCTTCCCAAGCATCATTCCATCCTTCTACATCCCAGAAGCCATCATTTCCACCCATTCCATTTGGGAAAGCACTCATACATCTTGTAAGAAAGTTATAGTCACGAATTAAATCTTCTCTTTCATCTTCCTTATACAACCGTGAATCTACAGGATAAGAGTCGGCATCTCCGCACATAAATTCAACGACCAACTCAAATTTATTCTTTTTTTCATTGGACTTCTTTACCTTGTCGATTAAAATATCTACTACTTCATTCATTACTTTTTCCTTATTTTCTGATTCTGTCCTTTTAGCTCTCTATCAAGGTAATCAATTAATTTATTCGCCTGCTTTATTTGTCTCTTTTTTATTTTCTTCACAGTAGGAAACTCTTTAGATTTCAATAATTTCTCATAATCTTTCTCATACTCGAATATATTTCTCATTAATCCAGTAATGACCATAGCAATATCAGAATCGGTTAGCTTTACTTTTACTTTCATTTCAGGTACGCTTCTTTTATAAGTTTATCTCTTTCATCAAGCCAAGTATACGTCTTGTACTTTTTCAGATTACAACACCATGCTGTTGAAATATCTCTCCAGTTTTCACCTTCCTTGGCCATCATAGAACTATAAGGTATTCTTTTTGGATAATTAACTATCAGACTTATCGGCTCATGCTTCATGGGTATTTCCTAATTGAGTGCAATAGTTAAATGCATATCCAGAACGTGTAATGAATAATCCATCTTTAACAATAAAGAACTCGCCCACTTCATGTGCATAATCGGCATTTTCCTCACCTACAAAGTCAATAGGATCATCATGAAAGAAACATAGTTCTCCTACTTCTGGAAGTTTTTTATTTGCCATTGTATTCTCCTTTCATTAATTTTAGAATGGAATATCATCCCAATCTCTTTTACATATATTAGCACACTCTGGGATATTGTCAAACCATGAGAATGAATAATTATCTAATTGCCACAAATTAAATCTTTCACCTTTAATTACAATAAATAATCCCTCTTTTGGAATATACTCAACACGACCTTCTTCAATGCGAATACCTGGCAATACAAACCACTTTTTATCAGAAACTATCTTTTCCAAGTTTCTCATTGATAGTTTTGCATGATCCAACTTAGGTAAACCTTTTATACTCTTCCATCGAGGCCTCCAAGGCTCATAACGACCTCCAAGTTCTTTCTTTAATCTGCTCTTTATTCTTTGAAGATCTCTTGTTGGACTTTTTGTCTTCTCAATTTTTATCTCTACTACTGAGTTGTCTATAATTAGAGCAATTTCCCACACATTATCGCGCCAGTAAGTGCATCCAAATACGCTACATACAGTTAAGACATCAGAATCTTTTAGCTTGAACCAATGCTTCTTCTTTCTCTCCAGCCATCTCTCAACAATACTCATTCTTCAGATAACCTCTTCTCAGATATACCCAATTGACCGTCTCTTGTAAACGAAGGATAATTATTAAACTCAGTAAAACAATATGCGAACATTTCTACATAATCACCATTCAATCGTCGCTCTTCTACTTTTTTTGGATTTTTGATGTTTCTCATATATTCTTCATATCCTAATCCAACTATATGAGATAAATTATCAAATACGGAATCTCCACCACCGTAAGGAATTGATTCATTATTTTTCTTATTGTAATTTTTAATTGAATCAATTAGTTCTTCGTGTAAAATTCTATAATGATCGCAAAATAATTCTAATTCTAACTTTGAATAATTTTTCAGAAGTCTCTCTTTAATAGGATGATGATTATCACTAATATCCTTTTTCCCCCAACCTATAAATTCAACAATTTTCCAGAATGATTCTTTCTCAACATCTGATATATACGCTTTACTCATAATCATCAATTGTTTTCAATTTCCCGATAGGGAAAAATCCATTAATGATATCAGGCCCCCATTCATCACCATAAAATGATTCAGATACATCATCAATATGTGTCTCAGCCCAATTATTTGAATCATCTACCCAATCAATCCCTTCTCCATCTTCATCTTCATAAAGTTTATATTTCTCAAGAACTTCTTTTTTGTTCGAAGAATCATTCACATAAATTGCAAAACTATCTGACAATACAAAAAACAATTGACTTGTCATTGGGTTGAAAAGAATTTCTCCACAATCAATCTCAACATAATGCTTTCTGCAATATTTTATTATATTGTCAATTAAGGGTAATTTTTCTTTGAAATTTACTTCAAATACAAAAGTAACTTCATCATATTCATGAGCTTCTGACATTACAGTTAAAACCGTTACGAACTTTCCAGCATCTACATCTTCCATAACACTCTAAAATCAGTTTTTCCATATGTCTTCTTGCAACGTCTCTTCCATGTTCCAGATCCATACACATGCAAACATGCCAATTCTGCATCACTTGTTGATTTTACAAGATATGGCCAAAACCCTTTAGCCATTCCAATCTTATCCTCTGAATTTGTTCTTTCATTAAACAAATCACAAATTTTATCATCACATGCATGTTTCATTTTTTTATCCTTTCCATTCTTTAAGTTCAACTATGAACTTCTTAGCGAAACCTTTGATTCCTTTTCTCTTTATTCCCTTGCGAATAAAGTCATCCGCATCAACACACTGCTTGCGAGTTATCCCAAATATTACAGAACTATTGTGTGAGTTATTCTTGCAGAAAGTTCCTATCTCTGCTGGGTGAGAGTCCATAAATCTAGCTGCTAATTTATTATGAGCATTTCTCCAGTTATCAAGAGCAGATTCAAAGGACTTTATAACTTCAGTGTATTCTGGAAAGTAAGTGATTATCTCATCTACTTCGCCTGTAAGTACTACTTGAAGTAAGGCTCTTTGGCTATTGCATGAAGAGTCTTTTAGACGATGCAATGCAACATATGCAGGATTCTTCACTTTACAGCGAAGGAAATTCCCATAAGAATCTCTCCTAGAGTAATCTACAGCAACATATCCTTCTTCCTCAGGTTTCAACAATTTCCAAGAGTCAAGTATCTTGTCCAGTGAATCTAATTCGTACATGGTAGGAAGTTCTACTCTTAACACTTCAGAGAATTCTTTCAGGTAGTCTGGAGTAAGTTCTTCTTGACGAAAACGTGTTCCTAAGAGAACAAGTGATGGCTTATCATAGGAACGAACTACCTTGTTTTGAGGGGCAGTAAGTTCAAAAGTAAATGTGTGCTCTTTATATGACTCCAAGACATCATTTATATTCTTCATGTTTAAAGCTTTCCAAAAAAGGTCAGCGAAAGTTATTTCCCAATCTCCTACGTTAGACTGGGCAGTAGGAGTTCCAGAAGTACAACACTTCCACTCTCCATTATGGAAGAAAAGACTCATTAACGAACCATCATGCTTTTCTTGTATTACCATATCTGATAGGTCATCCTCTGACACATCTGATTCTTCCCCATAGTTAAAGAACCTATAAAACTGTTGCACAACAACTTTAAAAGTGTCCAGTTCCAGAACTAACCCTCGACATTCACGAACCACAGGGTTTGTTTTAGGAGAATCAAGCTGGTCATATTTTAAAGATACGAGATCACCACAAATGTTAAATTTAATTGCATATTGATCCTTCAAAGCTTGTAATTTTTCAAGTTGTGATCCTTTGTATCTTTCCAGTGCTTCAAGTACTTTCATCGTTCTATCCTTTTAAATTAATGTATTCTACTATATCGGTAAAATACATTAATTCAAGTTAACCCCAAACAAATTCTTCTTTATTTTTAGAATCTATAATGGAAGATGTAACATAATCAATTACAGTGCGCTCAACTTCTAAATTAGGATTAGTTCTGGCTTGATGTTTTTCTGGAAGTGATTCAATCTCCTCAGTCGTAAACTTGGAAACAACCTTTGATCTCTTTATATAGATTCCATTGCGATAACATTCTGGCAAATCAATCCAATTGTTGCCGCTCTCTTTAAGTTCCAGCTTCATTTCCCAAACAGACTTATTTTGAAGATGTTTGTGGCTAAACACAGACTGAGCCAAACAACTCACACTGTTCCTTCTGCAATCCTCTGCCCTCCATTCCAAACACTCAACAGCTGTTTTCTTATCTGGAACCTCAAAAACACGACAATCAAACAAAGCCATTGTATCAGATTCTGATAGTTTGTTGAAATGATAGGTAGCTAAGCTTGACAGAACTGAGCAAAGCTTCATGAACTTTCCACCAAAGAACAACTCTTGATTCTCATTTTTCTTTGTTAAAATCAGAGATATCTCATCCGATTGTGTGTACCCAACGTCTGCGTCACAATATAATACTAACTGTTCTGTTACTTCTTTCATTTGATTAAAAAACTTCTCATCAAATGGCTTTTTGCAATTGATAGATTTAGTATATTTACTGAAATTCTTGCCATCTAACCTAATTATTATTGGCTTGTCTCCCGAAGGCTTATAATTGAACGCTCTTTCATATACTTTAAGCTTGTCTCCAAGTGGATCTTTCATACCTTATCCTTTCTCACTTTCTAGTTCTTTCTTTGTAAATACAATTAAGTAATTAAACTCATTGCCAGAGAAACGCTCATTCCATTGTTTTCTAAACAACCCATAACATATCGAACAAAGATGTTCATGATATCCTAAGTTTCTTATTTTCACACGCTCATGTTTGGGTATTTCCTCACAATAAAAGCATCTCCTAGGCATGCTTTATCCCAACAAATCTTCAATATCGTCAAGCTCCATTCCAGTACGAGCTTCTTCACTTACAAGAGATTTTAACTTCTTATCAAGAGATTTTAACTTCTTATCATCTTCGGCAAATTTAATTTTATCAACACATAATTTAAAATCAGCGGTCCACTCCTCTAAGTTGTATCCATTCCACTCAAAAGAATCATCCACCTCTAGCTTTGAATGAATGTTATTATATCTCATCTTAGCTCCTCTTTTTCTTGTGACTTTTCAATTTCACACAGAGACTGTCAAATTCACTAATATTATTATTTATTTTCTGCTGAGTTATTCTAAACTCTTGCTCCAATTCTCTTTTCTCTTTTAAAAGTTCATCAGCAGCATCCAAATCAATTTTTCTTATGTATATCTTTTTTAGATTTGAATATAGTTCATATTCGCATCTATCTAATTTCCCATGCGTATTTTCTTTATACAGATGTTGTTTTTCAGGATTATATAGGTATTCTTCCCCTCCTCGTAAATTTACGACCTCGACAAGATCATTCCTGTCCATTTCTCTTTCCTCTAGCATTTTTTGATGCTCTTCTTTCTGTTTCAGAGCGCCATTGAATGTTGTAGACGTAAATGTTTTTCCATTATACTCTATAGAAAAGTCACAAGACTCTACATGAAATGTTACATCATCTTTTAGGTTTACTGTTGACATTTTATTGTCCTTCTTCTGGCTGAATGAAATAACCTAGTTCTTTTACTCTTGACTTTCTTTTTTCTTCCTGTTCTTCTTCAACATTCTTAACTTTATCACTGTCAACTTCAGAAAGGATAAATCCTTCTGCGTCATCCCTGCTGTCAAAAACGCCGCCAAATGACTCATTCCCGTTGTTATCAGTGGATGTGTACAATGCCATACCCAATGGATGTAGGAATTGTCTGTTTAACTCTTGAAGATAACCCTTTTCTCTAAACTCTTTTGTATCTATATCTTTCACTTGTTAAGCTCCTTTTTTATTCGAAATAGTGATGATCTATTGCATTATTAATTACAAACTCTTCGCCATTCTCCAATCCATCAAACACTCCACCGAATGACTCATTTCCGCTGTCATCAATAGTTGTGTGCAATGCCATTTTTAATGGATTTAAAAATTGTTTATTTAACTCTTTAAGATAACCCTTCTCTCTGAATTCTTTTGCATTCATGATCTTTACGTTTTTGAACATTTCTGTTTCTTTCACCTTCGCATCAAGATTATCAGACACTTTCAGCAAACCCTCTGCTCTTTCTATTTCCCCACTAAAGAACCCTTTTAAAACATCCTTAGCCATGTCACTTAAAGGACTATGTTCACCAGTTGCCAGCTGATAGCTTTCTAACAATCCAAAGATTGAATCTCTATATCTATGATCTTGTTTAACAATCAATGCACTTTCTTTTTTTGAACTCATAATAATTTCTTTCCATCATTATAGATAATTTCACTGGAAATCTTTTTCCAACTATCGACATCTTCATCTTCTTCTGAATATTTGAAGTCAAACTCTTTAATATTAAATCGCTTTGAATATTTACTTATAAATTCCAACGACAACTTTACATTCCCATACCTTATTCCATGTGTCGTATTCACCTCCTCATCGATATGATTAAGAATGTCAACACAGACTTCGAAACAACCATTAAAGTAGCTCTCGTGAGCGTTTTGAGGAAGATCTGACAGCCTACAGTAGTTTGGAGACATTGGATAGTATGTTTTATACTCATTTGTATCCTTTTTAAAGAATTTTGACTTCTCTCTTTTTAATTTACGGCTAATTATAACTTCTTCAAACAACTTGAATCCAGATAAATTGTTTTCATATCCAACAATCTTATTCATTTTATCAATTGACTCTTTACAACCTTCAATAGCTGCTTTCTCATACAACTCTCTGTATTTGGAATTTGGACGATATTTATCCATTTCTTTTTGCAACTCATCAAATCTTTTAACATCATCTTTTTTCTCTGACAACATTATGCTTCTAATTTCTGCCTCTATCTTTTTAACTTCTTCAACCTTATCATTTGGAATCTCTTTCTTAAATACAAAATCACTCCAGACATCTTCAACATGACCAAACTGGGAAGTCCTTACGTCTACTTCTTTTCCACTTTTAATATTTCTAAGGTGTCTTTCAACATCGTATTCAAACGAATAACAAACATCAGAAATAGAACCGCTGTAATTACTTAGATCAAATTCATATGTTTCATCTTTATAGATGTTTGTTATTCTAGCTTCCTCTTTTTCTTCCTCAGACATTTTACCATAACGAGCTGAAAGGTGAGAAATGTAAACACAGTACTCATATGCATCTTGGAATCTCTTTATAAGAGCATCTGTGCATTTGATTTTTAACTTTTTACACTTTTCTATGACTGTGTTCTTTACTTTGTCGCCTTTTTCAAGAATTTCTTTTTCAACTCCAGTGCCATTCCAATTAATTTCTACCTTTCTCATATATTCATCAACATTAGATTTAATGTATGGATCATTTTTAAATGAGAGTATTTTTTCTCTTATCTTCTTAGGAACTTCTTCTTCACACATTGTGTATCCATAGAAAACAGAAGATGGAACGTGGCATGGACCTAAGTCATCCATGTAACCTTCTTTATTCCATCCTATTCCTGTGCCATTTGTACAAAGGAAGTCATCAATAACTCTTTTCCTATCTGGATAAATACTTTTGTATTTATAATCTTTATGAGTGCATACATCTACCCAATCTTCCATTGTCTTATTTATCTTATCAGCTTTTGGAACATTGTTTCTTGCAAAATCTGGAAATTCACAGCTTCCACCAATTGTTATTGCCCAAGAGTCATACAACAACGCTCCATCATTTGATTCTTTTTGACACCACTCTTCAAGCCACTCAATATCATATTTAGGATTCCCCTGACATTCACCCATTTGACGGCCAACACTGTGAATCAACTCGAAATTCATCATGCACCAAGCCAAATGTTTAGGATTTTCTTTTAAGTATGTCCAATTTTCTTTAACTGTCTTCAACACAGAATCAAACAATCTGTCTGACTTAAGCTCTTCATTCATTTAATTTTCCTATTTAATATAAAACAATATAGATCCCAAAAGGGAAAATTCAAGCCCGTTTTGTTAATTATTTTTAGGCTTTAAAAACTTCTTTATATCAAGATAATCATATCCATTATCTTCCCAAGGTTTCCCAAAAGTTAACTCTCTCATTGGAACAAACGTTTTGTCATCTGAAACTTCAATGAACTTATCAATTACGTCAGAACCTGGATAAACTTTAACTTCAATATGTTTAGTACGACCATCTTCATCATCACAATTGTAATATGGGATGTCTAAAACTTCTGAAACGCTAATCACATCATCCCTTTTCAACAAGTGCTCTCTAAGCTTATCTAAATCATATCGCTCATTATCTAAACAAGCTTCTATGTAATCGCCATGGACAACAACGCTTAATGGCCTTTTGTCAAAATTATAAAACATATGAGTGGAAAATTGCAGGTATGTGATTTTATTTAAATCAATATCCTCAGGTTCTGGAAGATTTTTATTCTTTCGAAATTCGTAAGAATTACCATGGCATGGATTCTCCTTTTTCAACAAAGACAAATTAAAATCATACAATGGCTGCAATTCATATCCGTAACATTTTTTACCTGTATATTGTAAATTTCTTCCAACTTCTTTGCCATTCTTAAAGTGAATGTCATACTTCAATTCTTTTGTTAAATGGTAACGATCTCTTTCAGTTACAGTTTTTGTCTTTGTCTTTTTCATAATTAATATACTTCTTTCTCAAAAAGAACATGAGTTGCAATGTGAATTTTTTTCTTATCACCAATCTTCCGTGATACTCTCTGAGGTTTATCAAGTCCTCTCATCATTTCAATCATAGAGTGTCCTCTGTATACTTCATCATCATAGACAACAGGCATGTTTGACAGCTCATACTCAACGCCATTAGCATTAATAACAAATCCTGTGCAAGTTCTTCCTTTCTTGTCTGTGGAGCCAAGGATACTATCAACTCTGACAATTGATCCGTTAACTTTGACAAACATGCCTAATTCATCTTTCCTTATCTTGTAGAACTTTTGAAATTTGTCACACTTTTTAAACTCTGCCTCAATAAGGCGTTCTCGTGCCTTGCAGACTTTCTTTATCGTCTCAACAGAATAGAAGTCATTATACTCACCAATAGCATATTCAATGTGCTTAAAAACTTCCTCAGAACATGAGCTTTTAATTTTATTGTGGTTGTCAATGTTAACGAAAATCTGACGTGTGTTGTTTCTTATATCTCCTTTGTCTTGAATGTTGTAAAGACAATCAATACCATACTGGCTGCCATACCTGGTAATCCTTACAGAATTTTGAGATTTATACACTGGCGAGTTATATGTACCTACTTCAGATTCAAGATATGTTTCAACAATATCGTAACCAGCAAATGGAATGCCTTTTATTTCTTCGCTATAAAGATAAAATTCCGCAATTCCATTCTCAATCCTTAAATCATTTATTTCAATTTTTCTTGTAACTTTGTATTTATCAAACACTGTTGATGAAAGAACTGTTTCGGCAATATCTTCATAATTAAAGGCATGTTTCTTTGTTGTATCGAAATCTTTAAGGTCTTCCATAAGAAGAATTTCATTTGACTTAAAGTCCTTAAAGTGTTCATTGTAAACATCAATTGCACGAGTGATAATTTCGTAGTTTTTATTTGACACTTTGCATGTGAACTTCTTTTTGTAATTTTTATTACATGGAAGCCAAAGAATCTCACTATTATAGCTAAAATTATTGTAATCTCTTGACTTTACCATGCACTCCATACTTCCTGTTCTAAAGCTATTTGAATCGCACAGTTTTGCATCTCCAAATTCATCACCAAAGTGTGTCATTGATTTTAACTGGAATGTTACATAGTGCTTCGTGCGCTTTACTTCTTCTATTTCAATTTTTTTCATTTTAATTTCCTTTATTTTAAATTTAATCTAACTTATCACAACAAAGACAAATGTCAACACCATAATTTAATTTTCTGACGGATGCTTCTCTTGTGCTAATGCTGCGAGAGAAGCATCCGTCAGACCGGAAAAAGAATTAAAAATATTTTTTATTTGATTCGTGGAGGGAATTATATCAGGGGTTTTTTCTCTTGCTTCCAGATATCTTCTCCAAGTCCATAAATTATTTTCTATTACTACCTTTATCAATAACTCCCTATCACATCTGATTTCATCAGTAAAAATTTCCCCAAATGATTCTTCTTTTGCCTTCTTCCAGCTTCCAAATTCTTTTTTATAATCATAAACCGCAGGTTCTTTACTTTTCCTAAAGTTTGCTAGTTTCCTTGCCGAGTCCAAATTGTTTATTGTCAAATAATTTATCAACTCTTCTCTTGTAAATATTCTTTTCCCATAATGTCTTTTGTTTTCATCTCCATCATCAAACCCTGCTCTAACTTTGAAACTACTCCATGTCATTATCACAATAGCCTGTGCATACAATGATGCATGACCATTTTCAAGCATCCATTTCCTTGTTTTAGATTCTGGATGTTTATTTCTTATACCTTTATAATCATTTAACAAACTCTTAATATACCCTTTTAATGTTTGCTCTCTTGTCAAAGATTTATTTAAAAAAGAATTGTTCAACTCTCTCATTAAACTAAAATGTAAATCTTTCATGATGTAAGTCCTTCTCTTTTCATAACTTCATGAGAAAACTTAACCTTATGATATTTTTTAACGAAATTGCTCTCTTCCTTTGATTTAGGATTTTTCCAGTCAAGTAATCTTTTAAGCTTTATGGTTAGATGATGTCCCTCAAGAATCATATCAACATAGTTTGCCTTTCCAAATCCGGTTGTTCTGTAAAGCCTGTCAATCTCTTTTTTCTCAAAAGATTTTGACAAATACACTTCGATCAATTCTTTTGGATCAACTTTGTCAATCAAATCCCACGTAACACCATCATAATTTACTCCTTTCATCTGTAAAACTTTAATCCCCCATCTCATTTTAAGGTTTTTTGCACACTTACTTATCGTTGGTTTATGAATTATTCCATTGTTGTTCAATGTTTCTTCAACAAGCTTTTCAAAAACCATCCACTTCTCTTCTGAAGTTCCCACATTGGCAAACCTGCTTAAAGCCATTTTGTGAATCTCGCTCTGAACCTTTAAAGCTTTTTCATGGCCAATTACTTTTTCCCATGAAATTCCTCTTCTAAATCCAAGTCTCTTCGTTACAGATAAAGGAATAGTAGCAAGTTCATTCTCCATCATCAATGAAATGAACATATGTTTCAATGTTTCTTCTATACATTGCTTTATCTTGCTCTCATCATTGTACCTTTTAAATGTACCTTTTAGAATGCTAAATATTTCTACACTCTCTTTTTTATAATAATCCCTAAGAACTCTTCCTATTGTCTGAATCCTACTTGTAAGAGACCCATTCGTTCCTACTTCTATTATTCTAGCCAATGGAGCATAGTCAGATCCTTCTCTGAACTTACGCATTGCAATGATTATATTAATTTCTGGCATTGATGCTGTAACTTCTTTTCCTAAAGCATCTTGGAAATTTACAGCATTGGCCTTTTTATTTTCTTTTTTTATTTGAATCTCATATTCTTCTCTTACGTCTTTCCCGTTGACATTGTTAGTCACAAGGTCTTTTATTACAAACTTTACGCCCATCTCCCCTTCGACAACCCTTAATGTATCAATTACATCTTGCGCTTCTTGAATTTTTCTTTCTGTTGATATTTCATTGCTGCTGTATTGGTTGTTAGATCCCGTGCTTGGGATATATATTATTGTGGGCTTTAGCCCATACTTCCTAAATATGTCGGCAACTGCTTCTGGATAATCTATTTTTTGATCATCATAAAATACTGTATTGAAATCTAAGCTCTTCAAATGAATACAGTTTTGCTCCAAATGCTGCAGGGTGTCTAGATTGAAAAATTTAAATTCATTCATCAATTCCATATCAATCAATGAAGATCCATCACTTCTGTATGGAGTGGCACTTGAAAAGTTTATTGAATTTCCATTTCTGTGAAGTTCTTTAATTACGTTGGCCAATGAACTGTTTGATACTTCTACTTCATTATTATAGATTTCCTCAGTAACTGAAAGGTGATGCGCTTCATCTACCCAATAAATCATACCCTCATTTAATTCTTTCTTTTCTTTATCACTTAATTTTTTATAAAAGTCACTGTTGAAAAATAAACTAAACAAACTGTGAGTACAGACAAGAAGACGATTGTTAACGCTGCCGCCTTTTCTTTTAAAAAAACCATAAAGCTTCTCTTGTTTTTTATCTTCAAGGTTTGTTTCGAACTCACAAGAAATGTTTTCTTTATCAAAGATGAAATTTATTGTTTCGTAGTTTGATACAATATCACGCTGTGGACATATAACAATGGCTTTTTTATCCATATCATTCTTTAGCTCATCGTGGCAAAGCAATGCCATAGCCATAGATTTTCCTGCCCCAGGTGGTGCAGTTATGAACTTATACTTTTCATCTTTAAGTTCTTTAAATGCTTCTAATTGCCATCCTCTCAGACTCCAGAAAAGTTTTCCATTCTCTTCCACTGGGAGTGGAATTTTATTTTCTTTTGTTGAGTTCACTTTAAAGTCATTGATTATTTTCACAGCATTTCCTTTCTTTAATTTAATCTAACTTATCACAACAACGGTGAATGTCAATGCTGAAATTCAACAATTAATCATTAAATCCACACAGTTTTTTAAAATTATGCCAACTCAAGTTATGTATTTTTTTAATTCTTGCATACAATCCACTATATCCATTTTTACTCATCCATCCACTTGATTCAGATTCTGGATATTTATTTCTTATTTCAATGTATAATTGTTTATCTTTTCCCAAT
>Ga0114918_10002062_pt1 | contig 18009 bp, 28 predicted proteins | sample LantaG_FD_87015 | JGI IMG/M metagenome (GOLD analysis project Ga0114918, IMG submission 87015) | Deep subsurface microbial communities from Baltic Sea to uncover new lineages of life (NeLLi) - Landsort_02402 metaG | ecosystem: Environmental > Aquatic > Marine > Oceanic > Sediment | place... | reverse complement strand
TAGTTACATTCATATATAGAGGAAATAATGATTCATTATTTTATGTTGGGCAATGCTCAAGGGATGAAATAGGAGAACGTGACTCTACTATATTTGATATTATACCCATTTCAGGAAAAGTATATGATATAGCAAGTTCTGTACAAGAATTTGGTGGAAAGCAGAGAAGGCAAGATTTCCATGGTTCTGTTTTGCTTGTTGTTGATTATTTTACATCAGAAAATGGTGAGCCATCGGTTGTATTACAATCAAATAGGCTTGATAAAGCAACAATAAGAATGCACGTAAGTGGTGTTAATTTTATATACCCAACTATAAGTAAAGAAGATTCTATAATATCTAATTTCAATATAAAAGATAATGTTATTGCAATTAAAAATGATGATTGTAGATTGTTTGAAAAGGGAGAAGAATTTAAAATAATTAAAATTGAAAAAAATTATGCAACAAGATCGCTTGATATATTAACATTAGTTAATGATAATAAGACAATTATTGTATATTCAAAATATTTTAAACTAAAAACTAAAAAATGAAAGTATACATAGTAGGAGGGGCAATGCAATATAAGAATTTTATTTATGATTCAGAAATTGTGCTCAATATTAAAGATGCAGATTTAGTTGTCTTTACTGGAGGCGCAGATGTTAATCCAGGATTATATAATTGCATACCAAATGTTAAATCATATTTTAATATACAAAGAGATGAGTATGAAATCATTAAGTTCGAGGAAGCTTTAATGCTTGGGAAAAATATGGTTGGTGTTTGCAGAGGGTCACAATTATTAACAATTATGGCTGGTGGTAAATTAATACAGCATGTAAACAATCATAGTTTGCATTATACTCACAATATATCATTTAATGGGGAAAGACGAGAAATAACATCTACTCACCATCAAATGATGTACCCATTTGATATGAAGGCTAGTAAATATGAAATAATAGCACACTCAGATGGAAATAGATCAGATGTTTATGAATTTGAACCTGGAGTTATTAAAACATCCATACAATGCGAGCCAGAAATAGTTTATTATCCAGAAATAAAAGCATTAGCAATACAAGGTCATCCAGAAGATATGAACACTAAATCTGATACGGTTATGGATATTAATATATTATTACAAAATATTTATTAATTATGTTAGATACAGAGACAACGATAAATTTATATAAAAAAGGTATTCGTAATGGAAGGTTAAATAAATTTATAGATCCTGACTATAATTACTTTACTTGTGGAGCATTTATGAAAAATATATGTCCTTCACAAGTTTCTACTCATAATGATTGTTTATTATATTCAACACAGAGTCCATTAAATACAAAGGAAAAAGAATGGTGGGTTAAAAAGATAGAAGAATTTGGGATAAAGGCAGAATACCTTGGTATAGAAAAGGGCGCTAATGTATTTCGTTATATAATAGAAGATTCTTATTCTTCCGTATATAGATTATTAAGATTCACAATATTAAGATATGCATGGGCAAAACCATATTCAAAATTGGTTAAAAAAATGTACCATATAGAAACTGAAGATAAATTGAATGGATATGATTTTTGGAAGATATTTATGCTTTATCATGCGGTGCTTAGTAGAGATGATTACTATGACTCTACATTTGGGTTAACAGGACCGAATACAATTCTTAATGTAGATAATAAGAAAATGATTGAATTATTTACAGTAAATAATACAGGAAAACCACAATCTTCATCAATAAATTATTTATTTAGTGGAGAAATTATTTTAAATGACCTTATTTTTGGTTGGTCATGGAGTAAATCAGATGAGTATGTTAATAAATATTTAGAAAATGAGAAGAAATAATTTTATTTTAGGAGCTGATCCAGAAGTGTTTTTATTACATTCGAATAAAAAACCAAAATCTGCAATAGATATTATAAAAGGAACAAAAGAAAATCCATTTAAAATATCAAATGATGGCCATTCAGTACAAGTAGACAATGTTTTACTTGAATTTAATGTACCGCCATCAGATCATTATGAAAAAATGTATAATGATATACAAGTAGTTATTGATTGGTTTTATAGTAATCTTCCGAAAGGGGACGAAGTTTCTATGGATAGCTCCATGGACTTTCCTAAAGAAGAGTTGAATCATCCTAAAGCGCTTGAATTTGGTTGTGACCCTGACTTTTCAGCATGGAAAGTTGAAATGAATGAGTCACCAAATCCTGATACTACATTAAGAACAGCTGGTGGACATATTCATATATCATATCCTAATGCTAATATGGATAAATCATTAGCTATTATAAGGGCCTGTGATCTATTTTTAGGTGTTCCTAGTGTATTGTTCGATAATGATACAAAAAGGCGTCTACTGTACGGAAAAGCAGGTGCATTTAGATTTAAGAACTATTCTGACGGGAGTCAGGGTGTTGAGTATAGAACTTTATCTAATTTTTGGATTAAGTCTAAATTAATGGTAGAAATGATCTTTGATCAGATGGATAAAGTATTTGATTATGTTAATAGTAATGATATAATTGATAACGAATCTGACCTAGGTATGAATATTATTAAATGTATAGACAACAGTGACAAAGAATTTGCTGTTAAATTAATTGAAAAGTATGATATTATTGACTTAAATAAATACAAATGAAAGAATCAGTAAATTATTTAATAGATAAAATACCAAAAAAATATTTAATAAACGCAGATAGGGATAATAAAATATTATTTTTAAATGACAAAGAAACAGTTGGATATTTTTGGGATACTAAAGTAAAATATTGGGCTCTAAATTTACAAATAACACATGGTTATAAATTAAAATATATTTAAAATATGAATGTAATAATAGTAGGAGCCAATGGAAGGCCAAGTATACTAGATATGATACAAACTTATCCATTTAAGTCAGAAGTAATTGTTTTAACATACAAAAGAAACAGAAAGACTGGTGGAACATTTTGGACCAGAATTAATTCTTCAGATAAGGGTAAAAAACAATTAAGATTATCTACCGCACCAACATTTACACATGAGGATAAGATTATAATGTGGGGAACAAGAATACAGATAAATCTTAACGGGGCAATGGTTTTTAATTCACCAGCTAACGCAAATAATGCATCAAATAAAAAAATTGCTAGGGAGATATTTGAAAAAGAAAATATCGCCGCACCAAAACTCATTCATAATAATGAATTACACACAGCTTCTTATCCGTTAATTATAAGAAAAGATAGGCACCGAGCTGGAATAGGTTTCAATATTGTTAATAATGATATTGAGGCTCTAAAAATTATAAAAGGGATGAATGAGGGTGAATATTATATGTCTGAAATTTATCCAAAGACAGAAGAATATAGAGTTCATTGTGGAAGTGGTAAGGCGTTATTGGTAAAAAGAAAGCCAGAACCTAATGATAAGAGTATAGTGGCTTGGAATTTTCATCAAAATGAACTTCCATGGACTACTATAGAGCGTAAAAATTATGACCACGAGATGGTATCATTAGCTTTAAGAGCAGTAGATGCTGTTGGTCTTGATTTTGGAGCTGTTGATGTAATGAGCCATCCTATAAAAGGATATAATGGGCCAAAACATGTCGTTGTAGAAATTAATACAGCCCCTAGTTATACACCATATTTAATAGAAAAATATGGAGCTTATTTTGATTTATTATTTAGGACAAAAGACAAATTCGATAAATGGGATCATAGCAAATTTACAAAAGGAACAAGCTTAGCTTGGAAAAATAAACAATTGAATTTATAAATATGAAAGAAATATATAAAGCTGAGTGTATCACACCAACAGCTACGATTACAAGACATCAAAAATACACAGTTTTTAGTGATAATGGTATGTTAATTACAATAATTAATGATCGTGGTAATAAAATAACTGTACAAAGATGGCGTTTTGGGGAATTAGAAATAGAAAAAGTTGATACTTCTGTAAAAATACCAATGGCGTTATGTATTGATAATACTAATTTTAAAAGTATAACAAAAGATACATTATATACTATTAAAAAAGAATCAAAAGATTTTATTTATATATCAAATGATACTGGAAAAACAATGAGGTATCATAAAAAATATTTTGATATTGTAAAACCTGAGAAAGAAAGGCCTAAAGTTTTAAAAGCTTTATGTATGTATGCCGTCACCAATGAGCTTACCTTTAAAAATGCTTATGATTTTGAAGATGATAAAAGAAAAAAGAATATGGTTATCATAACAAATGATTTGGGTGTCAAAACAGAGTATCTTAGAAAACGTTTTAAATTTGAAAAAGTATGAAAATAGCTGTATACGGAACTTTAAAAAAAGGAGGAAATCTTGATAGTAATATGTACCATATTGGAGCACAATTTATTGAGTCAGCTAGATTAAATGGATTTAGTATGTATAATATGGGGTGGTATCCAGCTATAATTAATGATCCATTGGGGTCTATAACTGTAGAGGTGTATGAGATTGACGAAAACGGTTTAGCACATCTTGATACTGTTGAGGGATATCCATCATTATATCAAAGAAAAGAGACGGAGTTGGGCCTAATTTATTATATGGAAGACAAATCAAGAATACAAGACAAAAAGCAAATAGAAGACGGAAATTGGAAAGTTTAATAACAAAAAAGAAAAAATGATTTATTTTGTAAATATTATATTATTTATAGCTCTATGGAATTCTATTATGGGGCTCTTTAACAAGAACAACAATATTGCCTACTGTGGTATGGTTGGGTTTTCTGGCAAAAATGTTTTTGATGTTGATAAAATCAAAATATTAATGCTTGGAAACATGACAAGAGGAATGCATTCAACAGGAATTTACAATGGTGGGCATGTTACTAAAGATTCAGTAGACGCTGTTGAGCTCTTAGCTAAAGTAGAGTTAATACCAGAATTAATATTCATGGGGCATGATAGATACGCAACTGTTGGTAATAAAACAGCTGCAAAGAATGCACACCCATTTAGATATGGTAATACAATAGGACAACACAATGGGACACTAAAAAATCATTATGCCATGATCAGGGAGAATGATTTAGAATACGTAGATTATGATGTTGATTCACAAGTATTAATTAAACTATTAGACACTGATAGCAGTTTTAAAGTATTACAAGAGTTTGAGGGGGCAGCAGCTCTAATTTGGACAAATGTACAAAATCCAAAAAGGATCTATTGTTTTAGAAATGTTGATCGTCCATTATATAGAGGTATGATTGGAGAAGATATGTATATATCTTCAATAGAAGATACCTTAACATTAATTGGATGTAAAACAATTAAATTATTCAAAGAGAATTATTTATATACCATAGAAGATGGTAAAATAATTTCAACTGGATGCAAACGAGTAATACGAAAAGCTAAAAAGCATACTAATAACATTAGTAAATATACTGGACCAACTAATCATAATTCACAATTAAGTAATGTTAGTAAAAATTCTAGTCTACTTAGCAAATCTGCAGACATAAAAACAGGTAATCTTGATTTAATGTCAAGATGGGTTAAGAGAACATCTGAAAGTACTGCTTTGAAAACATTTATTAAAGACAAATGGTATTTTGTTAAAGATGTAACAACAGATAATTTTTTACTTATATTAAATGAAAACAACACGCCTGTTCGTTGTGTAAGACCTGACTTTAGTCAGTTTGTACCATTACCACCAGGTAGGTATGTTTCTGTTATTAGGCCAGATAAAAATAATGTTTTAAAAGCTGGGGAAATAATGTATCTTAGGGGTGTGGAGATGAGTAAATGTAATACATATACAGTTGCCGCATTAGAGAAATTAGATGCTGATAATAAGTCTTATGATTGGCCAAAAGATAACATTAGATTAGCTAGCGATGAAGAAGTGCAGGATTATATGTTTGCAAATTCTGACTCAGCTGAGATCGAATTTCCAGTAAGTAACGATAATGATGATGATGCAGTTTTAATGCAGGAATTTGAAAATAGCCCTGATTATATGGATGTTGACGGTAACAGACTTGGTGTATCGTGGATTCAGGTTGAATCTATTTATGAATCATTTATCACTATACGTCATGATGCTGATAAAATAGCTGATGAGTTATCTATACTATATGGATATACTGATGATGATAGTATAATAGACATAATTGACAAACAGCGATCTGAACTTTCATCAATATATGATATAGCAGAAAATGAATTAGATAAAATATTCTTTCCTCTTTATCAGGATCACATTGGAGAATAATACATAAGTTATGGTAGCGAAAAAAAGTAAAGTAAAAAAAAGTGTTCCTAAGGTTAAAAAAGTTCCAGAAAAAATAGTGATAGATTGTTTTACTGGCGAAAAGGTCAATCTTAGTGATTCAGTTAGTGTTTCTACTGGTATTATTCATAAAAAGTATCTTGTTAAGGATATTTATAATAATAGTTTTTCTATAAAAGACAGTAATGTGGTAATTGATTGTGTAAATAAAACTTATTATGTTGATAAGAGAAACTCACAACGTATTATGATTGGTGGTACTTTAGATAATCAAGAGCATGGATACACGTATAATGCTTACGGTTTTCCACATATTAAATACCAAAAAACGTCTCGTACAGATGCTAATGTTATTATATCTGAAGAACTTGCTATAGAAATTGGACTGAAAGAAAGTGTTTATGATGGGTGTTATTATGACCCAAAAGGTTTTAATCCATCGACTAGTCCAATTAAATATGCTAAATTTGACGGCCCAGCAATTAACAGAGCATCAAAACAGGATTTAATTAAATTCGGAGTTATGTCACCGACACACCTTATTTCAGAAGGTAAGAAATATTCTTTTGGTATAGAATTAGAAACTTCTGGTGGATATGTTCCTGACTATATAGCAAAAGATTTAAATATGTCTTGTGTTTTTGATGGGTCTATTCGTGACAATAATGGGAATAAGGGTGTTGGTGGAGAATATGTAACTGGAGTATTAAGAGGAGATAATGGATTAAGACATCTTTATAAAATAACAAATGAGCTTTCTAAAAGATGCTCTATCAATAATACATGCTCAGTGCATGTACATCTTGGTGGATTAGATTTTAATAAAGAACTTATTGTTATGCTGTGGAAAATAAATCAGTTATTAGAAGCTGAATTATACAGTATGATGCCTAAATCAAGAATGTCAAGAGAACATTGCAGGGGAATGAAACATATCAAATTTGATTTTAATAAAAAAGATATGTCCTATACAATGTTGATTGACAAATACTACGACCAAATATTTAAAATAATCTCACTTGGTAAATCACCATCCAAAACTGTGAATAAAAAGTATAATCATCCAGCTGGACATAGCTGTGGTTATGATACTAAAACCCCAAGATATTGGTGGATAAATTTTGTCCCAGCAATGTTTAATTTAAAAGGAGAAGATAGTTATACAATAGAGTATAGAATGCATTCAGCATCTCTTAACTTTACGAAAATAAAAAATTGGATTCTTATAGTTAAAGGGATTACACATGTTGCGGAAAATCATAAGAATTTTATTATTAATAATGATAAAATAACACTTGCTGATGTAATGAAACTCTCATACCCGTCTAAAGGAGATTATTTGATAAGGTATATTGAAGAAAGAAAATCAATCTTTAATACACCTAATGATTATATGTCTGAAAGGGCTGAGTATATTATCAATAGAGATATTGCAAATACTAGCAAAACATTAAAGGAAACATCATGGGACTAACAATTATAAAGGAAAAGGGAGTTGATCCTCAATTTTTTATTGATGCGTTAGTTAAGACAAAATTACTCTTTAATGACGCTGATGTAGCTGCGCCGTTTGGCATAGTAATAATTAGAAAGAATAGTATTGTAAGTAATAAAGGAACATATAATACTATAGATATGGAAACAGCATTAATCTTTGAGAGTATTACTGAAGAAGATGAATGTGTTGTAACCATGAGCTCAGCATTAGAAAATAATGCTTATAATTCTCAAATATTAATAGCTCCAATTATGTTAGACAAATATAAGGAAAGTCTTAGCTTTAATATAATGGGAGATTATTTCTTAACAACATCTGATGACATTCCTGATTATCCAGGCGCTGACTATACAACATCGTTAGTTAGGTATACCAGAAAGTATATAATGAACGATGATGTGTGTGAAAATTTCATAAATTGTGATTTTGAAAAAATAATAGAAGATGATATTCATGATAAAATAAAAATAGTCTATGGTACCAAGGATGGTATGTATATACACAATAAAGATTTATTTTTAACTTATCGTGGTATCTTATTTTCAGATTTAAAAATTGGTAATGAAATAGCTGGAATATTTGAAACAAATGGAGAGCTTGTAATAAAAAATAAGATTAGTACTAATGAATATCTTTGTAAAAGAAGACTACATGTTATATTAAAGGATTTTATTTTCTATCACAAAGCTGATGATATTGGAGAATTTAGAAATAGAGAAAAGTTCTATGTATTAGAATACAAAGAGTCTAGAGTGTTAATTATTTCATCCAAAACAAATATAGTAATAGAGATTTGGATACACGCACTACACTCTTATTATAACGCTTATTGGATAAGGAGACTTCATGATTGATAAAGAACTAGTAATTTATGACCACGACGAGATTAATGATTGTATTGCATTAGTTACAATGACATATGATGCAGTCTTAACTGATGATGATATTCCTTTCTTGCAATATCTAATAGAACAAGAGTTTGACATAAGGCCCCCTCAATGCTTAATAAAACGTTTATTAAGTTACATGCCTTTTTAAAATTCAATGACGAAAAAAATACATGAAGATGTAATATTACTTATTAGCCTTAAAAAGCTAATAGACAATAATATGCCTATAGAAGACTATTTATTCTTATATATGTTATATATTGATGAAAGGTGGAAATTAGAACAATATACTAATAACACTTACAATATTAGCGGAAAAAAGATACTTGATTTAATTGATGGTGGCTTTATTGAAAAAATAAGAAAAGATAGTTTTTCTATTGGATATAATAATTTAAGAGTTACAGATGTATTTAAGAAAATTTTAATTGGAGAAGAAGAAAGTGAAAATGTAGAGAACTGGATAAATGATTGGTACGATTTATGGCCAAGAGGTGTCAAAAGTGGTGGATACTACTTAAAAACTGATAAGAAAGGCTCTTTAAATAAGATGAAGAGATTTCTTGTTAAGTATCCTGAATACACAAAAGAAGACATTATGTTGGCAACAACCAATTATTTAACTGAACAATCCATTAAGGGGTATAGTTACACTAAGTTAGCACCATATTTTATAGACAAAGACGGATTATCTGTCCTTGCTGGAGAATGTGAAATACTTAATGATATAGATCCTGGTACGGAATCCCAAAATATTGGCTATGGAGAAGATGAACTATAAGCCATTAAAAATAATATCTCAATCAGATGCTATAAAGAAAGCTAATAAAAAGATTTATGATGCTATGCATAACCAATATCCTGGGCTTGTATCTAGGTGGAATAAAGTAAACAGAGCATTAGGTGGATCATTTAGATTTGGAGAAATAACTTATATAGTTGGACCTTCAGGTTCTGGTAAATCATTTATCTTAAACATGTTAAGAGAAGATTTTGCTGGACAGTTGAATGAAAAATACCCAAAATCTTTTAAAATACTAGCGTTTTCTTTTGAAATGGGTGCTGATGACGAAGTTATAAGAACATATAGTAGCTCTTTAAACACAAGTTATAGCAAACTAGTATCTGCAAATGAGAAAATAACGAAAGATTATTACGAAGTCATTAAAAAAACATCTGAAAAGGTTGATAATGATAAAATTTATTACGTTGAAACAACAGGGAATAGAGAACAAATACTTTCTACCGTAAACATATCTGCGGCTTGATACAGTAATGTATCTCGAATAACTCTGAATCCCAGAAATGGGGGTTAATATTAAATAAAGAAATATGAATAAAAAAGAAATAATAGCAAGGTATAAAAAAGTATTTGAAAAGCACGGAACTTCATTTTTAAAAAAAAATATAGATAAAATTCCATTTGACAATAGTGATAATGTGCATAATTTCTGCACTGTTGATGTTTTTGCATTAACTAATGATGGGCTTGTTAGAATATTTTTTAAAGGAAAAAACAGAGATGAATGTTTTAATAATATAGGTTTTATGAATCCATATTTTAAATACGAAAAAACTGATAAGTTTCTTTATAAATCTCAATTAAATTTTTTGAGAAAATAATATTAGCTAACGGGGAAACCCTTTAAATAAAAAATATGGAGGTAACTTATAAACTATATAAAAATAAAGAACAAATACTATCAATAGTTAATACTGCATGCTTTAGTGGATTATTTTTATCTTCATGGGATAAAATTTCAATTTTAGTTTATGAATCAGAACAAAATAAAGGGGAACTTAAATTTTGGACTGATTTAATAATGAAAATAGAGCCAAAAGCAACTATTGATGATAAAAATTGGATGACTATTCCTTATATGGGAAAAGGTAAAACATTATTAATACTAACAGCACTAAGGTATCTTTGGGAATATAAAAATCATTATGATGATATAATCCCAATGACTAAAACCATTCTAAATAAATGTGATAATATAGATCCATTTTTAGCGATAGTATTAGCGTCGAGTATAACTTCTTTATCTTGTGGATGGGGCCATTCTTTAGTTCTTGGAGTGACAGAAAATCTTCCAAGAACCTGGCATTATAGAAGATATAAAGGAGGCAAATGTCAAGGTTTATGTCATGATAATTCTAGTAGAATACCATTGTTAGATGACTTAGCTTTATTAAGAAGTGAAAAAACTGACAGATATGATGTATTACCAATACTAAAACTATTTAAAATCCCATACAATGAAAAATAAAGACAATCCCGTGCCGTCACTTGATAATAAAGAAACTAAATTAATTATAGAGGCATTATGTGCTTACGGCGATGATGAAGAAATAACTAATTTATGTGATAAATTAGAAAACGGTGTAGAGACTGACAAAGAGGAACCTAAGGAATTATTATTATCATTACATAAATTTAATAAGTTGAATAAAAGAATAATTACTGAAATAGGTAATATTTTTAATTTTGATGCACTTAGATATTGCGATGATTATGGTATAACCTATAATAGGATTTAGGTTCGTGAGACAGTCCGAACTATATGGTGACATATAGAGCTAGGCAGAAATGATCTAGCCAATTTTTAATTATAATTAAAGAACAAAAAAATGTATAAAAATTTAGATAAAATTAATAAAGAAGAATTTAACAAATTAACAGGTAAAAGAGTTCTTTGTATTAACGCTACAGGCACAACTACTCGCAATGAACATTATATAGTTCAACAAACCACGATTGGCTATGTGCACCCTGGTTTTTGGGCAAGTGGTGGAGACGTACGCAGAATTAAAGTTATCAATAATAATCGTAATTTTGTATGGATTGATGCTGTTAAATTTGTAATTGAAAATCAGTAACAAACTGAGAGGAGTTTAGTTCACGATTCCCAGATGATAAATTAGTAATAACTTTAGATCATACACTTCTTATGGAATATTTAGATGAAGTAAGTGAAGTGGATTTAATTAATAGAATGTCTAGATTAGCGCTAATGTTAAAGAAAACATATGGTGCTATGGTAATAGTATTAGGTCAAATGAATGATAAAATAGAGGCCCCAGAACGTATAAAAACACCACAATTACAATATCCAAAGAAAACAGATATACATGGTGGTAAAAGTATATACATGATAGGGGATTCAGTTATAATTATTAATAGACCAGAATTATTACATATTGAGAAATATGGCCCACGATTTTATCCTACGAAGGATTTAGTTGTTTGGCACTTTCTTAAATCAAGACTTAATGGTACTGAAGGAGTGATACGGATGAAACAAGATTTTGCGCATGGAACCCTCCATTTATGGGAAGATGAGCCACAGAATTTCAAAGAGAAGTTGTTTTAAGCCATTTTAAGGCGTTCTAACGCACTATCTTTTATTCTAGGTATTATTCTATCAGAATATCATATAACATAGTAAAACTAATTTATGGGAGTATTAATATTAGCAGAAGGAAATCCTGGTACTGGTAAATAAAAAATTTGCCGTTTTTGCTAGAAATAGCAATTATGATAACAGCGGAATTAAGCAAGAAAGGTGAGACTCCCAACTTGAACCGAAGGCTATACATAACAATATAGTCAGGGGCAACGCATAGATATTGAAATTAAATAAGAAAGTCCTTCAACAGGTGTAGAAGTCAGAAACAGACCTGGTCCCTAGTGAAAGCCAGGTTGAATAAAGGTTCGAGTCCTTTATTTCTTATTTAAAATATAATATATCCAAGAGGCCGCTGCATCTAAGCATTAAGTTGTAGATGAAAACGTATGCTGAGCTTGCACGAAAATGAAGTGTAAGAACTGTGGGATAAAAAGCCTACAGGGTAACACAACTGAAATCAAGAGCAATTTTGAATCTTGATCCAGAAAGCACGGTTATTCTTCGTCCTAATTCAAAAGATTTGCCTTTCCCTGGCGGAAGAAAAAAATATAACAAAGAAAAGGGAAATTTATTTACAGTGAGCAATCTAGATGATCTAGGAATGTACATTGAAAAAATAAATGGTGGCAAAAAAATTAAAACAATAGTGGTTGAGGATTTTTCTCACCTATTAGGTCAAAGAGTTCTTGCAGATATGCATCTCAAAGGATTTGATAAATGGAATAAATTAGCATTTGATGCTTTTCATTCTGTTATTGGTATAGAGAAAGATTTAAGAGAAGATTTATATATTGTTCTTATTGCACATACTGAAATAATGATGAATGATGATGATGAAAAAGAAACCTTCATGATAACCCCAGGAAAATTATTAGATAGACTAATAAAAATTCCTAGTTATTTCACATACATATTACATACAAATGTTGTAATGAGAGATGAGAAAATAAATTATTCTTTTTTAACAAACCAAGATGGTTCTGGGAGAGAAGCTAAAAGCCCAGAAGGTTGTCTCGAACTTTTAGAAGACAACGATTACGCACATATTATAAGCAAAATTGAAGCTTATCAAAATAGTGCATAAATTTTAAATAATATATAATGAGTAAAACATTCGGATTTGGAGATGTAGAAGATATTAAAGGTAGAATCGAGCCTGGTATTGAAGAGGTAGAGTTTACTGGAGTAATTGATGGGAAAAATGATAATGACAAAGACTTCCTTTCATTTGGAACGATTTCATTAGATGGAAATAGAGAGCATACCGAAAGGTTTTATTTTACAACTGAAAAGGGAGAAAAAATCTCTTTACAAAGAATAAGATCAATAATTAAAGAGCTATTAGGAGAAGAAAAAGCAAAGGGTAATTATACAGTTGCAGAATTAAACGCAATGCTTACTGGCAAAAAAGCTAGAATAAAATTTGTTGGTGATGAATATGAATATAATAATGAGTTAAGAGTTAAGACTCAATTTGGATTTTCAGGATTTATTGAAAAACTTGAAACAAATCCATCAAAGCTTACATTTAATCCACAGAAGGATATTAAACGATTATCTATTGCTCCAAGTAATAGGGCTCAACCTTCATCGGCCAATAATGTAACTGATGAATTATTCTAAAATACGAGATGGAATAATTGATTCATTAACAAAAAAAATGTTGAGGACATCCTTATGGGGTGTCCTTGATATTACTTTTATGAAAAGGAGGTATGAGATAGCTATAATAGCCGATGAGTTAGCTGATCAAGAATATTTTAAAGAACATGGGTTTACAATTAGACTTATAGATGATTTTAATTTTATTCAAAAAATACCATACTTTAAAGATAATAAGGAATTTATAGAAAAACATAATTTATATTTTCTTGGCAAAGAATCATACCAGGAATATTTATTACATATGTATAAAGAAAGAATTAAAAATGAAAAGAGTATATGATTTTGGAAAAGTTCCAGTTAGTAAAGAAAGTATATTAGAGAAGGTTACTGAGCAACAAATATATGAATTTTATCTAGGTGAATCTATTTTCTTTAATAAGAAATATAAATCACCATATAGAGAAGACAATAATCCATCATTATCATTAATGGTTACAGCCTCTGGTACTATATTATGGAGAGATTGGGGAGACCCATATCGTGATAGAGCTCAGGATATATTTAATTTAGTAATGGCAGTAAAAGACTGTCCATTTTCTCAAGCTTTACAATATATAAATACTGATATGGGATTAGGGTTAAGTGGTGATGATTCACTTACAAATGGATACGCCCCATCAAGAATGATTATTCCGACAAGAAAAGATATTATTGCAGATAATAATGATAAGGTAATAGAGATTGAAAAACAAACATACACTAGAGAAGATAGGAATTATTGGGCAAAATATGGAATTGATTTAGGAACCCTTATTCGTTTTAATGTTTTTTCTGTAAAATATGTATGGCTTGATAAAACTTTAGTAAGGGTATATTCTAGAAATAATCCAGTATATGCGTTTAAATTTAATGATAGATTCGTTAATAAAACTTTTTATAAAATATATTGTCCACTTGCTAATAAAAGAGCAAAATGGCTTACTAATGCGAAAGAAAATATTATCCAGGGGATTGATCAGGTAGAATTTGGTGGCGCTCCATTAATAATAACAAAAAGTCTTAAAGACGTTATAGTGTTATACAAAATGGGGTATAGAGCAATCGCTCCACAATCAGAAAATACATCTATAAGCTCAGAAAAGATAAATAGATATAAAAGTATGTTTGGCAAAGTCATAATATTTTATGACAATGATGAGCCTGGAATAATGGCTGCTGACAAATTTAGCAAAAGAGATAATTTAGACAAAATATTTATTCCTATAGAGTATAAAGTTAAAGATATAAGTGACTATGTTTCTAGATATGGATTATCTGCTGGTAAACAAATAATAAAAACAATGATAACAAATGCATCGTTACATAATAACATATAAAACATTATATGGGGTTGGTATTGTTGTTGTTTGGGCAAGAAGTGAATTTTTAGCAATTAATAAAGCGCTACCTAATAAGATAGGTACCGTGCTTTTTGACATTAAGAGTGTTAGAAAACTATATAATCCATTACACGACCCGAGAACAACAACAACAACATATGAGATATCTTTATTAAAAAATGGTATACATTCTGCTAATAAGTATTATGATATTCCATTTGCTGCATATAATAGGATAGCTCAAATATATGGAGATATACCAATGACAGAAAAACAATTTTATGAAAGATAATGAAAAGTATTTCTACTCATTTGATGTAGAGACTTTTATCGAAAAAATTGAATTATCTAAAAAACGAAGAGCTCAATATTATACTCAAAAAATTAAATTACCAAAGAAATATAGTGGGGATGATTATGATTTTGATAAGAATGGAACACTAATTAATATACATACTGGAGAGAAGGTTATTAAAAATTCTCTTTCAGTTGGTAAGCCTAATATCAAAATGATAACTGGGCAATACTTTTGGACTGGGGCACATCCGCATATTAGAAGAAAAATAAAGAGAGAAATGTCTGATTTTTTCTATAAATATATGAAAGATATGCCAAAAGTTGAAGAAAGTCAATATCCAATTGGCGTAAGGATAGATCTTTACGATAAACAAGATACTGGACAAGATTTGGACAACTTTATATTCTTGTATAGAAAAGTTATACATGATGTTCTTACAGCAAAAGAAATGAAACATGAAGCTATAATCATAGACGATAGCAAAAAGTACATACAAGATATACCGACTAAATTCTATCCAATAAACGATCATAACAATAGAAGATTAAGAATAGAGGTATATAGTATATAAATAACTTATTATGGCAAAAAGAAAACAAAATATTAGAACAGTGGCTTGTAGACAGGATTATAAAGATATAAATTATGAAGGATTAAGAGAAAAATTAATATGGATTACTGCAACAAAAGATACTGTCCCTATTCCTAATATGGATGACAAACACGCGAAAAATTGTTTGTTATTTTTATTTAAAAGTTTAAATTCAGGTGGGTACAGATCAGGTGAGATAAATAATTTAGTAGAAATGTTTTCTATAGAACTTGCTATAAGGGGTATCGATAATCCATTAAATATTTGATTATGAATTACGAAGAAACTGATAAAATTAGAATAATAGAGGTCACCTCATCCCTTAAGAATTATAAAACATTTGATTATCCTGCATATAGAGAAAAAATGATTTGGGATTATGGTTGTATTAATACACCAATATATGAAATGTCAAATAAAGATATAATTGATGTTATAGATCGTGGATATAAAGAAAATCCAAATGGATCAAATCATTGGGGAAGAATAGCTGAATTATTTTCAATAGAATTAGCAGTTAGGGGAATTGATACTCCAATAGAAATATAAATATGACAGATAAAGAATACTTTTCAGATAAAGAATATCTAACAAATACTATGTTAGGGTGGATTTCTGTTGGGCCAAAATATTTTAAGAAACAATTATCCTTAATGGGACTTGATTCTGGTGAAGAATCTTTTTATAAATTTGGTAGTGCTGTACATTGCAGAATACTAGAACCTAAAGAATTTTCAAAGAGATATTTTGTTCTAAAAGCAAAAGCACCAACAAACGCTGTTCAAAAGAAATTTTGTGAGTTATTAACATCACATAATAATAAATCTGATAAATCATTAATAACCGCCTACAAACTATCATACTCAGCCTCTAAAATGACCGATGAGGCTATTTTAAAGGCTTCTAAGGCACTTTATGATGAATACGATGGTTATATATCAGAACAAAGAAAATCAACAGGGAAGATAAGTTTAACGTTATCTGAATATGATAAGATTCTTGCAATAGAAAGAAATATAAAAACAAACAAAAGAGCACAGGAATTATTAAATCCAAAAGATGGGCAAGATCATTTTAATGAGAAAGTAATATTATATAAATTTAAAAATGTTAAGTTTAAAAGTAAGCTTGATAAATTTATAATAGATACTACTAATAAAATAATTACATTAGTTGATCTCAAAACACATTCTTCTAAAAGAGAAGATGTAAGTTTAACTGAATCATTTAAAAAAGCGATAGATAACTATGATTACGATAGGCAATTACATGTATATACAGCTGCATTATTTGGGTTTATAATTGAAAACTACCCAAAAGAGAATCTAGAAGAGTATATATTTAAGCATAAAATTATAGTAGCTAGATCTAATTTTGACAATGATGTTAGAATTTTTGATATTGATAAGACAATACTTGAGAGAGGTGAAGATAAATTTAATAAACTCTTTAAAAAGTATTTATATTATGAAGAAAATGGATATGATAAGGACTTTGACTTAAATGAAGAAGGAGAGGAGTTGATAACGATATGATAGAGAATAACAAATTGATTGCAGAATTTATGGGATGTAAGGTAACTATATTTAAAGGCAAAGAATATATACGATTAATTAATGAGCCTTATGTTTACATGACTAACGGTATGGATGAGCCAGATGATATGCTTTTCCATGAATCATGGGATTGGTTGATGCCAGTAGTTGAGAAGATTGAGAAATTAGGATTTTTTGTAACAATAAGAACCGTTGTTGGCAACCAGACTAAATGTGTAATTTGTAATTATAAACAAACCACATACCTTGATTATGTTGATTTTGATAAAATAACAGTAACTTATCAAAATATTATAAAATTTATCAAATGGTATAATAGAAAAGATCATGGAAAATAAACTAATACCAGAAATATATCTTGGAAAAGAATGGAATGATTTGATTGGTGAGGAGTTTTCTAAAGAATATATGAAAGTACTTGGTGAGAAGATAAGGAATGATAGAAAAAGATTCGTTGTTTATCCAGAAACACCAGCTGGGGTATTTAATGTGTTTAGAAATGTTAAACCATCAAGTATCAAGGT
>Ga0114918_10002060_pt1 | contig 18014 bp, 19 predicted proteins | sample LantaG_FD_87015 | JGI IMG/M metagenome (GOLD analysis project Ga0114918, IMG submission 87015) | Deep subsurface microbial communities from Baltic Sea to uncover new lineages of life (NeLLi) - Landsort_02402 metaG | ecosystem: Environmental > Aquatic > Marine > Oceanic > Sediment | place... | reverse complement strand
GTTACGAGGTGGCTGCCCCCTGAGATGGACGAGCGGGACGTCAGAAACATGGTGGGCAATATGATGCTCCACGAGTACAAGACTCTGTCACCGGAGCAGATGATCGTACAGGCGGCGGTTGCGCGGGAGGCTGTGAGGCTCGGCCTAGAGAAGCACAAGGGTATAGCGTCGAGGCTCAAGGGCACCCTTGTGGATCGGACCCTGAGCGACATGTTCGACCAGGCGCTGGAGAAGACCATCATCAACCTGTTCAAGACCCACGTCGTCGTTGGCAAGGGAAAGGTCTTCAGGGACCAGTCTGCACTGGAGTCCGCGATGATACTCGTCGACTCTCTTGAGCCGATGGGTGTAACCGAGATCATGGTGGACCGGTCAAGCATAATGCCTCACCTGGGCAACCTGCTGGGCGTCAACCACGACGCGGCGCTGCAGATACTGGTCGAGGAGAGCCTAACGAGCCTGGCGACGTGCGTCGCGCCCATGGGCAAGGCCAAGGAGGGAGAAGAGGCCGTAACGATGCAACTAATGGTGAACGGCTCAGAGATGGTCGAGTCTGTCAAGGTGGGCGACATAAGCGTAGTTCCCCTGGGCGTAGACGAGGTCGCCGAGGCAACGTTCACGCCTCACAAGCGGTTGGATCTCGGAGCCGGAAGAGGCAAACAGGTGAAGAAGCAGGTACAGGGCGGTGAAGTAGGCTTGCTTCTAGACGCGAGGGGGAGGCCACTGAACAGGTTCAGGAAGACGCCGGAGGCGCCCAAGTAGAGGTGGATCAAATGCAGAGCCTACAGTTGTTTGAGGACACCGTGGTGCGGAAGGAGCGGAGGATCCCTACCAGGGGCGAGGTGCTGGTGAAGCCCGGGGACAAGGTGGAGCCTGGGACGGTGGTCGCAAGGGGCGTGGTGGAGAATCCTGACATCCGTGAGCTGAGGATCTACGCGTCGCTTGGCATCAGCCCGGACATGGTGAAGAACTATGTGCTGAAGACCACGGGCGACGACGTGAAAAAGGACGAGGTCATCGCCATCTACAGGTCCTTCTTCGGTAGGTCTACCAAGGTGGCGAGGTCTCCCATCGACGGCAGGATCGAGAGCTTCTCGCCTGTCACTGGCCGCGCCATTATTAGGGGCCACCCAATCCAGATGATGGTGAAGGCACACCTGCCCGGCGAGGTCGTGGATGTCATCGATGGCGAGGGCGCCGTAATCGAGGTCAGGGCCGCTGTGCTCCAGGGCGCTTTTGGCCTCGGAGGTGAGGTCATGGGTGAACTGGTGTTCGCCGTCGACTCGGCTGACGTGCCTCTGACGTCGGAAGAGATCAGAGCAGAGCATCGGGGTAAGGTGGTCGTGGGCGGCTCGGTGGTCACGGTGGACGCGCTGCGAGCCGCGGCAAAGAACGGTGTCAGCGCAGTTATTGTCGGTGGAGTGGACCAGAAGGATCTGACGGAGTTCCTGGGCTACGAGCTCGGGGTCGGCGTCACGGGCGGCGAGGATTTCGGGTTCACCCTGATAATCACGGAGGGCTTCGGCGTCAACCCCATGGACGAGGCCAGGTTCAGCCTCCTTGAGAAGCATGAGGGCAGGCTAGCCTGCGTGGACGGCACCACCCAGATCCGTTCAAGGATACAGAGGCCCGAGGTCGTCGTACCCCTCTAATTTTTTCTTGGAAAGAGTTTAATCCCGTCCATCGCTGTATTCTGCGAGTCTAAAGTTGACTGTTGACATAGTTATCAAGAACGGACTGCTTGTGCTGCCCTCGGGAATCACGGAGGGCTCGGTGGTCGTCGACGGCGGCAGGATAGTGGGCGTCGTCAGGTCAGGAGAGCCCAACGCCGACAGGGTCGTCGACGCCGCGGGGAAGGTGGTCCTACCCGGCATGGTGGACATGCACGTCCATCTGCGTGACCCGGGGTTCCCGGAGCGGGAGAACTTCGAGTCCGGGACAAGGGCGGCGGCCGCCGGCGGCGTGACCACGGTGGTGGACATGCCGAACACGGTGCCCGCCATAGTGACCGTCGAGGCGTTCAACCAGAAGAAGGGGATCGTTGAGAGGAAGAGCCTGGTGGACTTCGCGTTCATCGGCGGCGCTGGTGAGGTGCCCACCGAGGACATAATCGCCGTCAGCGAGGCCGGCGCCACGGCGTTCAAGAGCTTCCTCATCGCCCGGTTCAAGGAGCTGGCTGCAAACGACTACACGCTGCTCAGGCACATGAACACCCTCTCGGAGCTGGACAAGCCGCTGCTGGTGCACGCCGAGAACAGCAACCTGGTGAACATGTACATGGAGGAGGCCAAGGCGTCCGGCCGCACGGACCCCATGGCCCACTGCGACTTCAGGCCTGCGATAGCCGAGATAGAGGCGACTATGAGGTGCGTCACGCTGGCGGCGGAGACGGATGTCCACCTGCACATATGCCATATGACGGCGGCGGGCGCCGTCGACGTGGTGGAATGGGCTCAGACAATGGGCCAAGCGGTGACCGGGGAGACCAGCACCAACTACCTCCTCTTCACCAGGGAGACCATGAAGGAGAGGGGCCCCTACGCCAAGGTCGACCCGCCGTTGCGGGGCAAGGACGACCAGCTGAGGCTCTGGGAGGCGCTCAACGACGGCACCATCGACGTGCTGGCCAGTGACCACGCCCCCTACACAAAGGAGGAGAAGGAGCGGGGATGGGAGAACATCTTCGACGCGCCCAGCGGCGGCGTGGTCATAGAGACGACCCTGCCGCTGATGCTGGACGCCGTGAACAGGGACATGATCAGCTTGGAACGGCTTGTGGAGGTCTTCAGCACCAACCCGGCCATGATGAACGGCCTGTACCCCAAGAAGGGAGACATCGTCCTCGGCGCTGACGCCGACCTCGTGGTGGCCGACATGAATAAGCCGTTCCAAATCAGGGGCGACGACCTTCAGACCATCCAGAAGATAACGCCCTACGAGGGCATGAAAGGGAAGGGGGCGCCGGTGATGACCATGGTCCGCGGCGAGATAGTCTACGAGGACGGGCAGGTGGTCGGGAAGCCGGGGTACGGCGAGTTCCAGAGACCCATCTAACCCATTACTATTCCTTTTGTCTTCACGTAGTTGTTCCTGGTTACGTGATGAACGATACTAAAGAGTAAAAGTGTATTACTCACACCTTTTTAAAAACGAGTTTACTTCGTATCTAAGATTTGAGGGGTTTCTCAAGCAGGGACTGATTACTCCCCCTCCTTTCAACTCCGCTATGATCGTTCCCATCCTAGACTTCAGGCCTAGCTCCTTGGCAATCTCTGACAGCATCTTGGCGGATATTCTTCTTTTTTCAACGTTTTCAAGAACTTTATTGAATAGGATCGAGATCTTTTCTGGCTCCGGTTCACCGATCTCCCTTAGATACTTCTTAAACGCGTAATCGGGGTCGAGTTCCCCTGTTTCCCCTGCCCTGTTAAGTAGATGTTTGATTACGTGGGGCACCTCGTATGCTTCACCTGGTTTGAATGTTAACAATCTGTCCTCCCATGCAATCGTTTTCGAGGTCTCGAAGGGAATCAGGACTCTTTCTCTCTCTAATAGAATCAATAGATCCTCTTTCACTGGCTCTGGTATCTGGATTTCATTGTTCTGGATCTTATTTTTTTCAGCGGCAAGCAACAGTATTTCAATGAGGGGTGCTTGGTCTTCTTCTGGGAAAACGTTTCTCAAGGCTTTTCCTAGATTCCGCTTCCTCACGTTAAGCAATAGTCTAGGTCTCTGTTTTCTTGACAAAGGTTTCACTCTTAGCTAATGCATGCAAATAATTAAGATGTTAACTATTTCGCGCGCGGATGAGGTGTCCTACCTTCTAAAGTGAGATGATCCTAGTTTTTTTTGTGTTAAATGGCCGCGATGGGAATATTGTATAAAAAAGTTCGTATATACATGATACTTAAAAGCCGTCTTCCGATTCCATCATGTTAATGGGTAAAGTAACGGGGAGAGTTGGAGAAAAAACTCAAAAGTTAATCTACAACATAATAGGAACTGTTTCGTTAGCATTCGCATTCATAGGCGTTATACTGCCAATAATCCCCACGACCCCCTTCGTTCTATTATCCGCTGCATGCTACTACAGAGGATCAAAGAGGCTCCACCGCTGGCTGTCCCACAACGAGATGTTCGGACCGATAATCAGGGACTTTGAAGAACATGGGGGAATGAGGAAGGCAACCAAGATCAAAGCATTAACGATAATGTGGACGGCGGTCCTCGCCTCCGCTCTCTTAATCCTAGACACGTTGACGATGCAAGCCTTAGTTGTCTTAGTCGCCGTCATTGGAACCGTATCGATGTTAAAAATCAAGACAATAGAGTAAGGGATTCCTTAAACAAAACCAATAACATTAGCCGTACGTTTCATCTATTCAGAGGTTTTTAGTCAACAAACTGAGTATTGAAATTCATTTACTCCTAGTTACATGGGACGCTGCACGCGCGGCTAGTACGTTACACTCCCAGCCTTTCTCCCGGCGACTCTGAGAAAGCTATCCCTGTATCTTTCGTTGCCGCGGAGGCGCATGTGGAGTGAATCGTACTCTCTCACCAGTTCACCTATGACCGGCACGATCCTCCTCGGCTCGTTGAGCCCCAGCTCGTTCTTCAAGGCGTCGAAGATCGAAGGGTTGCCGAGGGCGGCCCTCCCGATCATGACGCCCGCCACGCCCATCCCCCTGAGAGCCCTCACCTTCTCGGCGGAGTCCACACCCCCGTTAGCGATGACCGGTACGCCGCCTGCTGCCTCTACGCACTCAGGGAACACCGAGTAGTCCTCGGGCTCACCCGACTCCTGGGCGGCCGTCTTCGCGTGGACTATGAAGAGGTCTGCCTCGACTCCGCCCAGACTGTTCAGGTAGAGCTTGTTCCTCTTCTCATACTCGTTCGTGCCGAGCCGCAGCTTCACGGACGCCGCATACCCATGGCCCTGGATGATGGACACGAGCCTCTGGGTCTTAGCGGCCCGCTTGACCATGGCGGCACCCTTACCGTGCCTGATAACGTCCCTGCTGGGGCAGCTCAGGTTGAGGTTGAACCCCATGAACCCGGGGAAGGGCGTGAAGCCTTCTACGAACCGTTCAAGCTGGCCCTCTCTCCCGGTGAGGAGCTGTATCTGGACGGGCGTCGAGTTGGGGGCCTCTATCTTTGCGAGCGCCGGCTTGTTGCCCCTGAGGAAGCTTTCGACGTGAGCCATCTCCGTGAAGGTGAGGTCGGCTCCGTGGGTGTGGCAGAGGGTGCGGAGGACACAGTCAGAGTAGCCCTCCATGGGTGCGAGCATGAAGCTGAACAAGGCCGTGTAGATGTCTGGCCCGCGGAATATATATGCGTGGCAGGGGGGTTCAGGGGACCAGACGAGGTCTTGAATCAAGTCGGATAGAATTACCTTCACACATGAGCAGAACTCTTAATCAATCGTAGCTAGACCCATGATGACTGTTATTATGCACGTATAGGTAGGTGAACTCGCAGAGTGTTACCTTCTTTGCGTGAGTCTGGGCTGGGTTTTTATTGGCTACAGAAGCTGGTCTCGGGCTTGTTGAGTGATCTCAGGCCTGTTCCTCTTTGTGAGTATGCCATTATGCATCAGGGTACGACGGATGCTTTTGGGGAGGCTTCTTATGGCGGACTCGTGGTCCCCGCTTCTCAAGATAGTCATGAGCTCGGGTTTATAGAAGTAGACCATGTTTTGGAACGACTTCTCATGGAGAGTCATACCAGTCATATTATAGAACCTTTTCTCGCGGCTTTTAGAGACAGACTGCTTCTCTTCGTTGACCTTGGCTTGGCCGATGCGCTGAGCGTCACGTAGGTCGGGGTCTCTGCTTCGGCGCATGGCCTTGATGTCTTTAAGTAGGTCGCCTCGTCTAACTCCCAGCTGGGCGGCTATCTCTGTGTAGTTGAGGTTCTGGCTTATCCCATTGAGAAGGGCCTGGCGGCGTGTCTCAAGTTCCCCTAGTGTATATGTCATTTTGTCTTCACTGCGTGGTGCTTGCCACCACGCTTGAGGCGTGGTTCGGCGAAGAATCCTGCACAAAACTATATGGAGTGGATGCATTTAAAGGGGTTTATTGGGGCTGGGGCATTATTTTCCGTCTTTGGCTGAGCACTTGGGGTTCTTGGTGTGTTCGGCTATGTTGCGTGCAACGTATCTTCCGCATTAAATTTCTGTTTCTATAAATTTTAATGCTTGGGTGGTGTTAAATAAGACGCGTATTAAAACGATGGTACACTGTTATGTTATATGGTATTGTTGAAGACATCTGTTTTGTATATGTGCATGATATTGAAAGAGTCCATCGTTAAGAGAAATTCTATTAAATATCAAATAATATTGGTTTATTAAGAAATTAAATATTCGTGCATATGGAATAAGCGTTTTTTTGGGTATGATCGGGGGCTTTTCTGGGTGTTTGTGTCAGGTTACTGGTCATATGGGGAAAAAAAATTCTGGGCTGGGGGTGTTCTTTGTTACTTGGAGCAAGCCTAACACGCACCCGCCCCCAAACACATCCACCGCAGACACCCACATAAAAAAGAGTATAACACACCCCCAAACCCAATAAAAAATTCATGAAATACCAAGCCACGGCGACAACCCGCAGAAAAACACGTGAACCTCATAGAAACGCTTACAGCAACCAGGAAAACCATTAACCCTTTTCAACCGAGCCGACACACAATACACCATGCCCGTCATCACCCTCCTCACCGACTACGGGATCAAGGACAGCTACGTCGCCGAGGTCAAGGGAGCCATACTGAAGATCAACCCAGAGGCCACCATCGTGGACATAAGCCACGACGTGGGCAACTTCGACATAGAGTCAGGCGCCTTCCACCTCGCCCGGGCGGCTCCCTACTTCCCCCCCGGCACGGTACACGTCGGCGTCGTAGACCCCGGCGTAGGCGGCACAAGGAAACCCATAATCGTCAAGACCAGAGGCGCCTGGTTCGTCGGCCCCGACAACGGCCTCATGGCTCCGGCGGCAGAACGCCTGGAAGTGGAGGCCATCTGGGAGATCACCAACAGCGAGATGCTACCACCGAGGGTCAGCGACGTCTTCGACGGCCGCGACGTCTTCGGCCCCATAGGCGCCCACCTCAGCGTAGGTGTGCCACCCGACAAGCTAGGCACCGAGATCAGCGACATGATACGGCTCCCCGCCTACACGCCCATGATAGACGGCGAAACGGTGCATGCCCAGGTGATCCACGTCGACGGGTTCGGCAACCTGGTCACCAACGTCACGTACGAGGCCATGGAGAAGATAGGTGCCTCGGGAGACGTAAGATTCAAGGTTGTGGTCAGGGGCCATGAGTTCGACATCCCATACGCAAGGCGCTTCAGCGCCGTCCCTGAGGGGGAGCCGCTCCTACTAGTCGCAGGTGGCGGCTACCTAGAGATCTCCGTGAACCAGGGGAACGCCGCGGAGCACATGGGGCTAGGTAAGGGCGATAAGGTCACTCTACAATTAAAATAGAGGTCGGGCCTACCGGCCCAAGAGGCCGGAGAACTCTTTCAGGAACTCCTCGATCCTCTCATAGATCCTGGGGTCGGCGACGCTGTAAAACCTCTTCCTGCCGTCACGCCTCACCTTCAGGAAGCCCTGCTCCTCCAGCATCAGCAGGTGCGTTGACACCGTGGGCTGGAGGATGTCGAAGTGTGGCAGCAGCTCCGAGACGCATTTCTCGCCGTCCCTGAGCAGGTAGAGGAGCCTCTGGCGGTTCCCGTCCGCCAACGCCTTGAATAGGCTCGCGTTGTACTCGAACTCGTCTGTGACGACCGGCACGTCTTCCCCGGCTACCTCCTGCAGCCTAGCGATGTCTTGGCTCATCAATTTCTTTCCTCACACGCAAAGCGATAAAGCACGCTTAGTAGCTGCATCGAACTCGGTGCATATTTTTCTTAATATTATGTGTGTGAAGGGTACGCACGCACAAGAAAGGAGTCATTGATACTGCTCAATGTTATGTAACAGTCTACCTGCTTCTCGTGAAGAAGGTGGTGGGACCGGTGGGATTTGAACCCACGGTCACGTGCACCCCAAGCACGGATCCTACCAAGCTAGACCACGGTCCCGCAGCGTACTAGAAAAGGCAACAACAGTAAAAACCTTACCATCCAAACATTCTAACCTACCCCCGGCGTATGTACCTTAGTCAAGGCACCATTTTTTCTACGGTTTCTTGTTGTGTCGAGCATAACCCGGGTACCGATCCTCGGTGGAATCCAACCTAGACCCTAAGAATTTCATAATAAAAGGGAAGAAAAAGGGAAACTGTGGGCTATCTGGTCGAGGCCTTCCCCAGAGCCTTGACCAACGCGAGGAGGATGCCTATCCCCCTCTGGGTGTCCTCGTCTCCCAGGGCGCCGAGGATGCCGAACATGCCGACCTTCTGCGGGTCAATCATGGCCTTGTCGAACTCCGGGTCCATCAGCGCCGCCTCCAGGAGGTCGACGATGTCGCTCCCGGTCAGGCCGTTCACAAGCTTCAGCAGCTGCGACATCATGCCTGACAGGTCCTGCATGGCTTGGTCGTTCAGGAACGTCATGATGAGCCCGAAGGCGTCGATCAGCTCTACCATCGACTCGACGGTGCGGGGCTCCAGGTTTACTCCTCCGATACTCGTTTTCTCAGTCATCTTCATCACCTACATTATCGCCTTAGCCGTTAGATCGAAGTAGATGTAGTAGTACATCCTGTAGATGAGCCAGCCCATCTTCCCCGATCTGAAGGACTTTGCTGGGTTGCCGTAAGTCCACGTCACCATGTATGCCTTGCCGTCCGTAGCCGGGGTGTAGGCCTGCTCCACTATGGGGCAGCCCTGCTCACCCTTGTATATGGACTTGACGCCGTTGCCGTGGTAGTCGTTTATCAGGTTCTGACCCGTCTTCAGCGCCTGGAAGTGAGCGTTGATGCCCATCTTGTTCATGGTGATGGGTCCCCCGTCACCGATGGCGTAGACCTCATCGTAGCTCTCAGAGGGCGACTGGTACTGGAGGGTGTACTTGTTTGTGGGCAGCCATCCCTTGTCGTCGCTTATACCCGAGTCCAGCATCGCCTTGGCTCCCCTGTGGGGCGGGATGGAGATCAGGAGATCGTAGTCCACCGTCTCCCCGTCCGCGGATGTGACGGTCTTAGCCTCGGGGTCCACCGACTCGGTCTTGAAGTTATATCGGCGGTCTATTCCCCTCTCCTCGAAGCCGCTTATGACCCTCTCGTCGTAGACGGGAGGCCCGACGTTGTTTATGGGCCAAAGGAACGTCAGATCAACCTTATCCTTGACATCTTCGGCCCTCACGTGCTTCAGGTAGTCGTCGAGAAGCACCATGAACTTGCCTGGCGCCCCCGGACATGCGATAGGCATCTCGGGGGTCGTGACCACTATGCGTCCGCTGTCGAACGTGCCCAGCCTCTCCCTGAGATCGATGGAGCCGTCCATCGTGTAGAAGGTGTTGTAGTCATCCGCCAGGCCCGGGACGGCCTCAGGGGCGAGCCTCGCGCCCGTGGCTATCAGCAGGTAGTCGTATGAGTACTCCTTCCCGCTCTTCACGGATACCTTCCGGTCCCCAAGATCCACGTTGGTGACCTCTCCGTCGTCCCCGTAGAAGGCGTTCGCCCTGGGGCTTATGACCTTCTTCATGGGCCTCATTATGTCTTCGGGGGCTAGGAGGTGAAAGGGTATGAACGTGTACCCCGCTGGGTTGTAGGCGGTGTCGCTCTTGTCCAGAACCGTCACCCTGTACTTGCCTTGGGCGATCTCATTTCTGAGTTCCCTCGTCACCTTGTTCGCCACTATGGAGCCAGCGGCGCCGGCCCCCAGTATGAGCAGATTTTTTTTCGCCATCATAACCACTCGTCAATGAAACAATGTTTCATGTCCCACTCAAATTACGTTATAAAAATATATAATTTACCTCTCGAGGCGGACGATCATACTCCTGAAAAAGGCTTAGATACCGCGGACAATCCGATATATTGGACCCATTTGGAGTACGACGAGGTCGACAAGAGGATACTGGAGCTCCTCTCCGGGAACAGCAGGCTCAGCGTCAGGAAGATCTCCAAGATGATAGGCTCTAGCCCGCCCACTGTCTCCCGCAGGATACGCAGGCTCGAGGAGAGGGGGATAATCAAGGGGTACGTCAGCATCATCGAGGACGAGGAGCTCGGCTACGACTGCAGGGCTCTACTGCTCATCAAGGTCAGCGGGGGCTCGGATACGGACCAGATAATCGGGAGCCTGAAGGAGAACGAAAGGATATGCAACCTGTACGCGGCTGTCGGCAACTACGACATAATCTCCACGGCGACGTGCCCCAAGCTGGAGGGTCTCTCCGAGTTCATAGACCAGCTCAGGAAGATAGACGGTATCGCATGGATAGACTCTGTGCTGATCACTTCGAGGGAAAAGGTCCTAAAGAAGATACTCAATGAGTCTAGATTACCTGGCTGACCATGAATACGAGGAACAATAGTATGATGTACGGCGCAGATAGTTTGAACAGCCACCACGCCGCCCTACTAGGCTTGTCTCTGCTCAATTTACGTCCGATCATGATCATAGGAATGTTCAGAGCAGTTACTCCAACGATATACGTGAAAGGTTTAGTCCATGGCGTTAACAAGTAAGACGATGCAATCATCGCAGCGAGAGCCACCTGAACCCCCTTGATGGCCTTTTCCTCAGGGAGAACCGTGGAAAGCATGGGTACTCCTACTCTCAAGTAATCCTTCTTGAACGCGTATGCGAGGCTCCATAGGTGAAGAGGCCCCCAGATGGCCACCAGACAGCCCATTAGGAAACCGATGGGGAAAAGCGGTGCACCTCCCATGTACCATCCGAACCAGGCAGGTGCAGCCACGCTGGGAGCGTTGGCGAGAACATTCCACATACTCCTCCTCTTGAGAACCATGGAATAGATAACCAGGTAGCTTCCAGCGCCCTCGATGAGGATAAGAACCGAAGTCGGCCCCAGCCATAAAGCGATCACGCCTGCGGCTGCCATCAGCGCTAAACTGAAACCCAGTGCAGACGAGGGAGGAATAGATCCGAGAACCAATGGACGACCACTTGTGCGAGCCATCCCCGCGTCAATATCTCTGTCAATGTAACAGTTGAGTCCGTTGCTACCCGCTACAGCGAAGGCTACTGCCATGAAGCCTATGAGAAACCTATCTACTTGAAAGGGATCACCGTCGAAGAAGAATGACGAGCTAAGGAAAGAGGTTGCATAAAGAGCGAGAAGCGCCAAGGTGACCTTAGGCTTAAGAAGCACACCGTAACTATACAGCAAACCCATTGTAAGCCTCTAGAGCACTCCCAGCCTCTTCGCCGCTAGTTCGAGCAGGTCAAGAACCTCGATCTCGAAGCCTCTCTCACGGACGCCGTCTGTGAACGCCAGCTTGCAGGCAGGGCAAGCCGAAACAAGTATGTCGGCGCCCTTCTCCTTCGCCTCTGTCAGCCTCTTGGTTGCGATATCAAGCCTCATTTCGTTGTTCACTGCCTGAAGGAGGCCGCCACCGCCACAGCACCTGACGTTGATGCCGTTCTCTTCGAACTCCAGCGGCTCCTTCGTCAAGTACTTCAAAGCCTCTCTAGGCGCTTCAATCACGCCACTGAGCCTTGATAACTCACATGGGTCGTGGTAGATGACCTTCTCATCGGTGGACTCCACCTTGAGTTTCCCGGAGACCAGCACGTCTCTCAGGTACTCCACCGCGTGAAGGATCTCAAACTTTGGTTCCCTTCCCAGTAGCTTGGGGTACTCGAACCTGAAGACCCTGTAGCAGCCGGCGCATCCGGTGATTACCTTCTTGACCCCCCTGGACTCCAGAGCCTCGACGTTATGCAACGCGTACTCCTTCGCCGTATGCTCGTCTCCAGAGAGGAGGCTCGGGCTCCCGCAGCACCACTCGTCCTCGCCGAGAACCGTCCAGTCCTCGTTTACCTCATTGAGGATCGATGCGATGCTGAAAGCGACTTCATGGTTGACTCCCTTGAAAGCTGTAGTGCACCCGACAAAGTACGCTACCTCAGCCTGTTCCTTCTCGGGGATCTCGTCCATGCCAGTGTAGTCCACCCAGTCGAGGCGCTCATCGGGATCCAGGCCATATGGGTTCATGTTTGCGTCAAGCATCTTCCCGAGTCTAGCGACGTTGGTCGGTGTCCCACCTAGATCAGCGACGATCTCTCTGATCCTGCTCCACAGCTCGTGGGTCTGGAACCCGAAGGGACATGACTCCATGCATCGACCGCATAGGGTGCAATGGTACGCGCTCTCCGAGAGCTCTTCCACATCCTTCTCCGTGATCTCGGTGTTACCGAACAGTCTCGTCAGGACGTTGTACTTCTTGTCGTAGAGCTTCACAGCCATGGCGGATCTGACGCCAGGTGCGTGGAGAGGGTTCTTGGACTCGTTATAAGCGGGGCAGTTTTCAGTACACAATGCGCAGTGGGCACAGGTATCTAGCTCCATTACCTGGCGTCTGGTGAACTTACCTAGGCTGGCCTTGGCTTTCTCGTTTAATTCAGCGGTCAATTTCCTTCCTCCTAGAGCCATAGATGGCGGGCGCAATCACACCTGTGATGATGTGAATGAACTTGCTGAACGGCACGTACATGATGAACAGCTGCGTGAGAATGATGTGAACGTGAAACCAATGAGAGTTAGGAATAGTCTCCAGGTGAAGCACAACGAAGCGAGGAATGAACACCACGCTATAAAGCGTTGAAGGGACTCCCTCAGGCGGCACAAGCCTCATGCCTTGACCGGCGATGCTCTTCAATAGAAGAAGCACCAGCGCGATGTAGTCGTTGGGCATAGAGGTCAACTGCTTGTTCTCAAGCATCACCCGCCTGATGAGGAAGTATACCTGGGTGATGATGAAGACATATCCGACGTAGATGGGTAGCGTATGCACCATAAACTCGGCGAACGTGTGGCCAAGGGACTCGAACATGTGTATGGACCATATATGGAAGCCTCTCATGTGTCCAAAGACGATGCCCGCCACGCTGCCATGGAACAGGAACAACGCGAGCCACATGACCTTGTCTGTCTTCCAGGTCTTCCTGAATAACACGACATCCAGTATCACATACTTGATGGACTCCACCGGGTCCATCTTGATCTTCTCGTGGTCCGGTGGACTGGAACGCCACCTCATGACACGTAAAGCCACCCCGATGAAGGTAACAAAAATCGTGATATACGGTAGTTTCTCGACAGAGAATGCATAGATAGCCTCCAACAGACTGTTCATGGCAATCACTTTCCACACCATTATCTAGCAACCTAACTATATTTGTTACGAAAGCAGTTTATCTGGTCTTATTCACTTCTTATTTAAAGCATTATTATTTTGATGTGGCTCTCCAATGCTCGTGTAAGTAAAAGGTTCTTATACCATGCTGAAAAAGGAATGTGTAATAAAAAGGAAAAGAAAGGAGAGATCGAAAACGACAGAAATAGACAAGATACACGTGATCTGGCTGCCGGGGCAAGCTTGCACCGGCTGCACAGTATCGCTTCTTAACGCGAGCCATCCAAACCTTCTGGATCTACTCACAGGATTCATACCCCAAGCCGCAGGAGTAACCCTAGACTACCACGCTACGGTAATGCTACCTTGGGGAGACGATGCCCTCACGGCCGTAGAAGCCGCGGAGAAGGGGGAGCTAAACCCATTCGTGCTAGTCCTCGAGGGAGCCATCCCAGACGAGTCCAAGGCCAAGGAGACGGGGGGCTACTGGTGCGTCATAGGAGAAGACGACGAGGGTAACCCGATAACGTTCAACGACAGGTTGGATAAGCTGGCTAAGAACGCCGCCGCCATCGTCTGCGCGGGTACGTGCGCCTCCTTCGGGGGTATTCCAAGCGGAAACCCGAACCCGACGGGCGCCAAGGGAGCCATGGACTACCTGGGAAGGGGCTGGAAGAGCGGCCTCGGCATACCCATAATCAACGTCCCGGGATGCCCGGCCCACGGCGAACACATGGCAGAGACACTGACGTACGCTGTCCTGGCGGTGAGAGGGTTCCTCCCGCTGCCGGCCTTGGACGAGCACAACAGACCTCTCTTCCTCTTCGAGCACACCGCCCACGAGAATTGCCCGAGGGCCGGCCTCTTTGCAGACGGTAAAAACAGTCACGAGTTCGGAGAGCCATACTGCATGGGCACCATGGGCTGCAAGGGCCCCATCAGCCACTGCGACGTTCCAAAGAGAGGCTTCGTGGAAGGCGTAGGCGGGTGCCCAAGCATGGGCTCCCCTTGCATCGGCTGCACCGAACCAGGGTTCCCTGACCCGCCCTTCAGCCCCTTCCTGTCGAAGGCGCCTGCGAGTTTCTTCGCATTCGAGAAGATACGCAGCTTCGGTGGGAGCGCGGACGCCGTCTGGAGCAGGGTCAAGGATGCATTGACCGGGAGAGAACTGTGAGGTGGATTGAATGGTAGTGCAAGAGATTACCATAGAGCCCATGACTAGACTCGAGGGGCACCTCGGAGTTCACGCCAAGGCAGACATGGACGGCGGAGTGTACACGGACGCCCGTAGCTTCGGCACCATGTTCCGGGGATGGGAGATCATCCTGAAGGGCAGGGAGCCAGCGGACGCCATCTGGATCACCCAGAGGACCTGCGGGGTCTGCCCGACGCCCCACGGCATCGCGGCCGCGATGACGGTGGACATGGCATACCAGGCGCCCCCACCACCCATGGGAATAGCAGTCAGGAACCTGATCCTGGGAGCGGAGCAGCTCTACGACGCAGCCTTGGGCTGCCTCATCCTAGAGGGCCCCGACTACAGCCAGGCCATCGTGGAGAAATCCAACCCGGACTGGTGGGAGGCGGCGAAGACCACTAGCTCCCCCCACGTCGAGAACCACGGATACGCCACGATCGCCGACATCATGATAGGCCTCAACCCGATCTCCGGCAGTCTGTGGCAGAGCTCTCTGGCGATAGAGAAGGTGGGCCGGAAGATGGCCTCCCTGCTAGGGGCGAAGCACCCCCATGTCAACACTCTTGTGCCTGGGGGGGTGGCGAAAACCCTAACACCCACGGACCTGGAGCAGTACGCCGCCATGCTGGCTCAGAACGTAGCGTACGCCAAGGGGTTCGTTCCAGTGATGAACGACCTTCTGGACTTCGTGCTCAGCATGGGGTACGAGGAGTGCGGAGCTAGGGAAAACAACATGGTCTCCTACGGCGCCTACGAGGACCCCACGGCCTACAACGCGAAGTACGAGGACATGGCAGACTGGGCTCTGAAGAGGGAGGCCTCCCCCGGAGTAATCATAGACGGCGAGCTGAAGACCCAGGACCTGGTCGAGATCAACGTAGGCATCCAGGAGATGGTGGAGTCAAGCTACTTCGACGATTGGGAGGGCAAGAAGGTGGAGGAGGACCCCCTGGGTAACCCGATCACCAAGTACCACCCGTGGAACAAGGTCACCAAGCCCCACCCCGGAGCCTACGGCCAGTGGGACGGCAAGTACAGCTGGGGCACCTCGGTGCGCTGGCTGGACTGGAAGGGCAGCGGTGAGCTATACACCATGGAGCTAGGCCCCATCGCACGGATGTGGGCCACAGCAATAGGGAAGCTCATCCCCGAATCCACGGGGAGCAGCGTCAAGTTCGCCCTACCGAAGGCCACAGTCGTCCCGTACAGGAACGCCGAGGCGATGGAGTTCGAGTGGAAGGTCCCGGAGAAGGTCAACACCGTCGAGAGGGTGAGAGCAAGGGCCTACTACTACGCCTACTCGGCCTACGTCTTGTACAAGACTGTGCTGGCGGGGCTGGGCCTGGTAAAGGATGGCAAGGCGAAGATCTGGAACAAGTACAAGAAGGCTAAGAATGGCTTAGGCGTCGGCCTTCATGAGGCCATGAGGGGCGGGGTCGCCCACTGGTGCGTCATGAAGAACAGCCACATCGACAACTACCAGATCATAGCGCCGAGCACCTGGAACTCGGGCCCCAAGCTCGGAGAAAGCGACCTCGGGCCTTATGAGGCCGCCATCGTCGGCAGCCCGATATCCGAGGCAGGGAAGCTCACGGGCGTGGATGTGGTCAGGACCATCAGGAGCTTCGACCCCTGCCTTGCCTGCTCCATCCAGGTCTTCAACGGGGACGAGAAGATCGTCCACCTACTGGAGATCTAACTCCCTTAACCTTCTAAATTTTTATTCATTTCGTTCTGAAGGAAGTCCTCCACGGTAGCGAGGGCCATATCTGCCGCCCTCTGGAGGGTGTCCTCAACCTCGGGAGAGAGTTCGAGGCTTGGGCCTAAAGCCTTCGGCTTGCACCCTATCAGAATCACTCTCGGGGGCAGTGCGCCTATCGCTTTGGCGAATTTCAAAAGACCTTCCAAGCCAACCTCGTGTAGCGTGAACCTGGACAGTTCGGCGGCGTCCCCTTCCTCTTCTTCAACCATGATACCCGATTTATGGAGCTGACCCGGTTCCCCCTCGATGTTTACAGAATCCACGAAGACGACGAGATCGTATTCGATGAGATCGGTGGCGATGGTCAGGCCCGCTGTTCCAATGTCCCTCGCCTCCACGTTCTCAGGCAGAGGAGCCGAGGACAGAAGATCTATCACTCTGGGGCCGAAGCCGTCGTCGCCCATGAGTCTGTTCCCCACCCCCGCTATCAGGATCTTCTTAGTCAACGAGCTCTTCAAGCTTGTCATCTTAGTCTCATTTCAGCCCCATTGATATAGAGATTTCGCGAACATCTCTCATGACAGAGTATAGAAAATAGAGAATACAATCGATTTTATCTCAGATTAAACCAAGACTAAAGACTATAGAGGACTTTGATTATCCTTGTTTTTCAGCCAACGGGCTCAAGGCTTCGTTGAATGTTGCCTTTAACACCCCAGATCCACTCACACCCCTGCTTTACCCACACACCCCCCCACCAGAAAACCACCCTCAACCACCCGTTTTCACCTGTTTCCCTCTTCTCCACCACCAGATCCATAGCATCCGCTATAATCTGCCCAGCTGAACAAGGTTAAAGCACAGACAAGCGAAAGTCAGCTTCACCCGGACACGTGGCAACGAAGTCACCAGCACGTGCCCCGAGCCGAACACCCGCTTGATCACGGCGAACGGCCTCTCACCCGGACACCGTTTCCTGCTTATCCTCCGGTTCCTCAGCCGATCCCAGATACCAAGCGGGTGACCCCTAGCCCCACGCCTCATCGTCGCGTCCCAGCCACGGGGCACAGCGCCCTGGTAACCCTTGTCCCGGTACACCACCTCACCCGGCAGAGAAAGGTCTACACGGCTATCGTGGACGCTGGCCGTCGTCGTCTCTAGGTCCCTGATGAGACCGTGATCCAGATCCATCTTGGCGTGCAGCTTGTATCCGAAGAAGGATTTGCCGCCTTTCTTGGTCCAGCTACCATCCCTGCTCCTCCGTGTCTGGGCCTCCTCTCCGCGGGGCTTGTCAGCCTTTGCATGACCCGGATCAGCGGTGATGAACGTGGCGTCCTGAACCACGCCCTTCCGGACCTTGAGGCCCTTCGCGTCGAGCTGGCGCTGCAGCTCAGCCCAGACAAGCCTATCCCTGCCCGTCTCCGCGAGACGTTCCCTGAACCGCCACACCGTCGAGTAGTCAGGCGCCTTCTCGGGGAACCCGAGGAACCGTTGGAAGCTCAGCCGGTCATCCACCTGCCGCTCCAGCTCCGGGTCACTCAGCCCATACCATTGCTGGAGGACGAGAAGCTTCACCATCACCACCGGGTCTGTGTTGGGGCGTCCTCCCATTGGGCTCTGGTTGCCGTACATGGGCTGGATGATGGGTGTGAAGGCGTTCCAGTCGATGAGTGGCTCTATCTCTGCGAGTCTGTCGCCGTTTTTGGCTACGTTCTGGTAGGCTTTTCGGAGCATATAAGATCTAAAAGAGTCCATACAACAGTGAAACACAAAGAGATCTATAAAACTACCCGAGGGGGTACAAAAACGGTGAAAAACAGAGGTAAATCAAAAT
>Ga0114918_10002059_pt1 | contig 18019 bp, 32 predicted proteins | sample LantaG_FD_87015 | JGI IMG/M metagenome (GOLD analysis project Ga0114918, IMG submission 87015) | Deep subsurface microbial communities from Baltic Sea to uncover new lineages of life (NeLLi) - Landsort_02402 metaG | ecosystem: Environmental > Aquatic > Marine > Oceanic > Sediment | place... | reverse complement strand
TCGTGGCAGGAAGAAACTTTAAGAATAACAGCAAAGAAGGAGGGTAACTAAAATGGAACAACCAGCAGCATTAGCAATAACAGAACAGGTGCCTAAAGAGGTAGTCCTCGCTGGGAGAGCGGCTGCCACTGAACTAACAGCCATAGTCTCATCAAGGGAAAAGAAGTTAATCCTGGGTGATAAACAGTATCTCTTCTTTGAAGACTGGCAGACCATCGGCAAGTTTTATGGTGTAACAGCAAAGATAATTAGCACGGAAGAACTCAAAGAGGATGACAAGTTAGTCGGCTTCTTAGCTCATGCCGTTGCTGTTGTACAGGACCACGAAATATCAGCTGCTGATGGTGAGTGTACTAGAGACGAAGCAAACTGGCGTGAGAAGCCTCGGTTTCAGTTACGTTCAATGGCACAAACCCGGGCATGCGCCAAGGCATTACGGAACTGCCTTGGCTGGGTAGCTGTCCTTGCTGATTACGAACCAACCCCTGCTGAGGAGCTAGATGGCCAACCTGTAGATAAGACCCAGCACTGGTGCGAGCTACACCAAACCAATTTCTTTAAGCGGGGTAAAATGAAATCCTATGCTCATCCGATTGGGGATACTTCTGAATGGTGCCATGAGCATATCAAGCCCTCATCAGAAGCCACCAAATCAAAATCTAGCCCTATCAAAGAAGCAAGTAATAGTAATCTACCACAGACCATAACACTTACCGAGCCAGAGGTAAAGAAACCTCAGCGGGAGCCTGACACCATTGAGACCATCAACGACCTATATAAAGCCTGTAACAAAGACTTCGGGCTCCAACCAGCACAAGTTATTGCTGAACTCGGGTTCAGCTCCCAGAGCGATATTAACGACACGCCGGCAGAGTGTTATCGGAAGATTGCAGCAGTTAGGGAATAAAAGCTAGGAATTGAGATTGAAAAATAAGTTACTATAAAGGAGGAGTAAAATGAAATGTCCGTTATTAGCTATTGCTTGGGGTAGTTTGGCTAGTAAGGAGATGGTTGACTATCCTGAATGCCTCAAAGAGAAGTGTGCTTTTTGGGATAAGAATAACGCTATGTGTTCTGCGCTATCTCTTGCTACGAGGCTTATGAATATCAGCATTGCGCTGAATGAAGTAGTAGATAAGATGCCCTACAAAGAAGAATTATTGGGAGAGCTTGAGGAAATAAAGGCACTTTAACAATAGAATATACTGGTGTCTGGAGAAACTATTCGGCTCGCAGGAATACTGCTAATCAGCGAAAGGGAAGCCGAGCCAGTAGAATGCTAGTTAGGTAATGAGCAGCTGAAATCAGCTTTATCGTTGACGTAGGCGGCGCCCAGCCTCCTTAGAAATAAGGCTTTGAATGGCAGAGGAAGTTACCAATAAAATAAGCTAGCAAAAAACCAGCTACCCTGAAAAGGGCTAGTCACACAGTAGCAGTAAGCGATGAAAACCGAAATGGGTGAAATCCCCAAGAGGGAACTAAGTCTAGGCTACTGGCAAGAAGCCTTCGCCGAGGGAACTCTGGAAAAGGGTTGAAGTGGTAGGTTGATGGTAACTAAAACTGCTTTGGGTGTGCAACAAAAGCCGATGGTGGAGCGTCCATTGTAGGCGAGGGCGGTTGCTTGAGCTGAGGGTAGGACAGTAGGCTGGCTATATTAACTCGGGTGCTGTTATTTTAGTTGGAGTTGGTAGGCTCAGGCAACCTGTGGCTGGTTAGTAGCCTCGGATGAAAGAAACCAAATTAGGTGAAAGCCAGCCCACAGGGAGAAGGAATAAATATAAGGAGATAGAATAATGACCTTAAAAGAAGCTATTAAGCACCTAGACAATTGTATGAGTGAAACTGAAAAAATACTGTATCCCGAAGTCTTTGATGCTCACAAGCTAGGCATTGAAGCCCTAAAGCGGGAGATGTTATTTCGGGAAAGAGTGCCCAAAAAGGAATGGGTATTTTTACCAGGAGAGACAAAAGAATAAATGGCTAAACCGCAAGCCGAAGATGGCTATACCAGAATAGCACTTGACAAATATGTTAAAATAGTTTACGTTATATGAACTACATATAGGAGGTGCTTACTTGGGGCGTTTAACACAATTCAAATTACCTTTCCTTAGATGCCTGAGATGTGGACATTCCTGGGTACCGCGCAAGGCCGATAGACCAAGAACTTGCCCTCACTGCCGGTCCGCTTACTGGGATAAGCCTAGATTGAATTTACCAAAGGCTGAGTTTGAGAATCAACTAAACTACTCTGGGGGTGGCGAAGTTGGCAAGACCGATTAAGCAGACAGTAGACTACTTTCCCCATCTGGTTAATAAGGGCAAGACCAAACTTATACTACAGAATGAGTTTGGTAACGACGGTTATGCCTTTTGGTATCAACTCTTGGAGCTTCTATGTCTCACTGATAATCAGGTTTATGATTACAATAACCCTGCTAGCTGGCGATTATTGTTAGCGGAAACCCATGTCACGGAAGATAATGCTGTTAAAATCTTACAGTTACTCGCCGACCTTGAGGCGATAGATTCAGAGCTGCACAAAAACAAGATAATCTGGAGCCAAAACTTGGTAGAAAATCTTGAATTAGTTTATAAAAGACGTTCTACTGGCACGCCTGAGAAACCAGTTATTGTTAGCAAAAAGGTTGTTAATGTGAGCAATAACCGACAAACTAAACAAGACAAGACTAAACAAGACAAGACTAAAGATACACCAATTAAAAAACAGTATGGTGAATTTACTAATGTTCTCCTATCTGATGCCGAGTATCAAAAGATTGTAGAGAGGTTTGGGCGAGCAGAGGCTAAAGAAAAGATAGAGATACTCTCCACTGGAATAGCTAGTAAAGGTTATAAGTATAAAGACCACTACGCTACGATATTGGCTTGGGAACGAAGAGATAAGGAAAAGGGAGAACGAACCGGGATACATAAGAGGAGTACCGGTGCTCTGAAGGGAGTAAAAATTGAGCAATGATAATGTGTTGATAGTAAAGAAAAAGTGCCTCAGTTGTGGGGCAGACTATGAAAGTAAGACATTTATAGTCCTTGGCATTCACCTGAATTTTAACCATGGCTATTGTCCAGCCTGCGAGCACAAACAGGCCGTCAAGTGGAAAGCGAAGGAAGCAGCGAATAGGCTGGCAGAAATAGCCCGGAAGAGAAGGCAGTGGAGAAATAGCTGTGGGATACCGGTTTTGTTTGCCAATAAGGGCTTTGGGACATTTGAACAAGAACGGCAGCCATTTGCCTATAAGGAGTGCCTTAACTACGCCGAGAAATTTCCCCTGGGCAATACGGTGGGCTTTTTGTCGTTGTTGCTACTTTCCTCCGGCCTGTGGGGCGTGGGGAAGACACACCTTGTATGTTCTATAGCCCACCATATTCTCAACCGGTGGAATGGCGAAGAGATAAGTTGCCCCATTCTATTCACCACTGAGCCTGACCTATTCCGCAGGATTCAGGCTACCTACAATACTCCCCGTGAGGAGAAGGTCTGGCGTGAAAATGAGAACGATGTATATAACCACCTGATACGAGTCCCACTTCTGATACTTGATGACATTGGCAAGGAAGAGAGAGCGGACCCGAGGTTTGTGCAGAGGATATTGTTCACCATTATTGACGGACGCTATAGAGCCCAATTGCCGGTGGTGCTTACAACCAATTCAAGTCCGGAAGAGCTTTGCGCTCATCTGGGCGGCGAGCGCGGCAACGAGGCATCATACGACCGGCTGGTGGAGATGAGCGGGGGCAGGTTTATCCAGCTTAAAGGCGAAAGCTATAGGCGGAAGGAGAAGAAGTAAAAATGAAGTATAAAATATATGCTGAAAGGAGAATTAAATGTTAAAAAAACAAGTGGACATACTATTAGAATCTGAGATGATTACCATTGGAACTGATGTTGACCACGCCAAAACTGGGCAAATGTGGACTTTTGACTCTGAAAGATTAACAAAGGCAATCCTCAATCTCTTCAAAGCAGAAATAGATAAACTGACGGTGATAGATTATGAGGAAATAAGCCAATCTATAAGGGAAGCGATAAGTAGACAAGTCTGGGTGGACATAACTGTCAAACAGCGATATGAGGCTATAGCAGATGCCCAGTTACAGGATACCAAGAAACAACTATTAGACTTAATGGGGGAACTATGAAGTATCAAATTAAGCAAATTACCATAACTGAAAGGGATAAAGTTGAATTTCCCGAAGGTGCAATAATACTTGAAGTCAAGCCATCTACCACGCTTTGTAAGCCTGGGGGGAATTATAGAAACTGGTTTATCTACTATCTTGAGCCACTGATAGGTGAACCGCCATTGTTAAGTGATGAGGAGATAGTTATTGTAAAGGACGCCGAACTTGAGGCGATTGGCGAGACTGAAAATTACTTTGCTAAACAACGGGCTGTGGATAGAGCTATAGCCCAAGCACAGAAGGATATATGTGTTAACTATAATAAGGAGGTTAAAAATGGAAGCTAAAAAGACAGTAATAAGTTGGGAAAGGATACGAATGCTTATGGCTGATAATGATAAGCATAATCGTAGCGGCGAAAGCAGGGTTGAGAAATACTGTGAAGCCCAAGCTGAAATATCCTTCAAAGCAGGATATGATAAAAGGGAATCTGAATTTGTCTATAACCCTGACTACCTGGACTTTCAAAAAGGAGTTGAGGATGGCAAAATAATAGGTAGGCAGGCAGGTCGTAGAGAAGCAAAGGAGTGGATATATGAAGAAAATAAGTGCGATGGAGATGTGATTTATATTGATTGGGATAAGCTAGAGGACAAATTAAGGGATTGGTTCAAGGATAATCCAGAGCTACTCAAAGAGTGGGGGATAGCTGAGGAAACTCCCTTTAGCCCGGGCTATGTAGATGAACATTAAGGAGTAATAAAATGACAATAGATGAAGCTGTTAAGGAATTGCAGAAAAGTATAGATGAAATTGGCAATGATGAAATAGATGCCCTTACCAAAGCCGAGAAGCTAGGTATTGAAGCCCTGAAGTTTCGTTTGGGACTAGAGCAAGAAGACCCTGAAATCACTCTTGAACCACTACCAGGTGAGACAAAATGAATAACTTTCATATTCGCTATTTACAAGAACGAGGTTCTAACACTGAACCAAAGAGGCGACCCGATGAACGGAAGAGGTTTGCCAGAAACCAAATGTATAGAGCTATAGCCCAAGCACAGAAGGATATATGTGTTAACTATAATAAGGAGGTAAATAATGGAAGCTAAAAAGACAGTGGAAGTAATACTAAAGGAAGCAAATAGGCTCGCAGAGGAACTTAGCTATCTTAGCAAAAAATTCCAACAAGGTGAGATGGATAGTATATATCAAGACGCCTATTTAGCTATTTATGAGGCAGGGATAAAGGCAGGGTATGATAAAAGGGAATCTGAAATTGTCTATAACCCTGACTACCTGGACTTTCAAAAAGGCGTTGAGGATGGCAAAATAATAGGTAGGCAGGCAGGTCGTAGGGAAGTGGTGGAGTGCTTAAATAAACTTGCCGATAAGTTTAAGGTTTCTTTATTCAAAGATGTTATTCAAAGTCCTTTATGGCAAGACCAGCTAATAGACTGGGAGATAGCTAAGAAACCTCCATTTAGCCCGGGCTATGTAGATGAACATTAAAGAAGTATCAATAACCGAAAAGGATTTCTCAAGGCAGGTAGAAGACTTGCTAAATATCTTCGGCTGGCATTGGTGTCATTTTAGACCAGCTAGAACGCAGAAAGGATGGCGAACTGCTTTAAGTGGTGATAAAGGTTTCCCTGATTATATAGCTGTGAAATCATCAAGGCTGTTAATATTTGAATTAAAGTCTGAGAAGGGCAAGGTATCACTAGCACAGCAGGAGTGGCTAGACGCACTAGGTAATGTGGGCGATAAGGATGTGCAGGTCTATCTCTGGCGTCCTAGGGACTTTGACAGAATAGTAAAGGTATTGATGTGAGTATTTTGACATGAAACCTTATGGTATAATTAGCAAAATGACAGAAGCTGATGCTGTTATTTTAGACCCCTTTTTGATAGGAGAAAAAGCTAATGGCTAGCTGGCTATTTTGGGAAATCCTGGAAACTGAAGGTAAATTGAAGCTCATCAATTATCAATGGGCGCAATACGGCACAAAGCTGGACATTATGATTCAGCTATCTCCACCGGTAGCCTATGTACCTACTTACCCTACACTGGAACAGATAAAGAAGGAAATGAAAAAACCACCTAAGCACCAAAAGAGGGTAGCTTAGTGGCTAAGGATTGGTACTCACCCGGTGAGATACGCTTTACCCGCGCTCAAGTCTTGTGGTTAATCCGTAATTTACCTATTCTTAGAGAAGGATACTGGCCAGCCGAGGCATCAAATTATATTGATATACCTATTGGGAAGAGGCCAAGACGCTCTCATGCATACTTTGAAACACCGATTGAGTATGCCGTTGAGATTCAGATAAGGCTAGAGAAATGTGGGATAGATGGGCTTATCTTAGAGGCTATTGAGGGCTGGGGAAAGAGTGAAGCCTCGATTGCTAGTTATTTGAGGATGGCGGAGTGGACAATTGGCAGGAGAAGGCGAAAGGCACTTGCCTTTGTTGCTGGTTGGAAAAGGAAGATTAAGTGAAAAAGTATCAGATAATATATGCTGATTGCCCCTGGGAATATGCTGACCCTAAAGGTGATTTGCCTCGTCTAGGTGGCAAGACATATCCTACTATGTCTTTAGGGGAGATAAAGCAACTTCCTGTGCAAAGCATAACTGACGAAAACTGTGCTTTATATTTATGGGCAACAATGCCCTTACTCCCAGAAGCGTTAGAGGTTATCAGGGCTTGGGGTTTCAGATATATAAACTGTGGATTTACCTGGGTAAAACTGAACAGTAATAGCATGGGTATCTATTCGGGCTTAGGGCATTGGACAAACGGAAATGCTGAACTATGCTTGTTTGGCAAGAAGGGGATATTGGCAAGGAAGCGGAAAGATATTAAGCAAATAATCCTTGCTCCCGTGTTGGAACATTCGCATAAACCACCCGAAGTAAGGGAGCGGATTGTGGCACTGCTTGGCGACCTCCCCCGTATAGAACTCTTTGCCCGCCGTAAAGTAGAAGGCTGGGATTGTTGGGGGAATGAAGTAGAGAGGGATATATAATTGAAAATTTGCCCTATCTAAATGATAGAGATAGGCACAAAGAAGTTTTATATTTGAAAAAGAAAAAACTTGACACTAATTAAAGTTTGTGCTATTACTAATATATGGAAAGAGTAGCGAGAAAACCATACAACTGTTCTAAATGTGGTGAGACTGAGCCCGAGAAGTTTTATAGGGGGAGGAAATCTATATGCAAATCTTGTGAAATTAAAAGAACAGTAATAGCCCATCGACTTAATCCTGAATACCAAACAAGGCATACAGTATACTATAAACAATGGTATGATAAAAATGGGCGGGATAGGAGTCCTGACTACAAAGATGTCATTCTTCTGTGGCAGGCTCGCCACCCAGATGCTGTGAAAGCTAGAGAAGCAGTTAATAAAGCTATCCGGGAAGGTTTGTTAGAACGTCCTTTAAGGTGTGCAAGGTGTGGTAAATCTAATTGTAGAATAAATGGACACCATGAAAATTATGCCTTTCCTTATGAGGTTCTTTGGCTTTGTTCTTCTTGTCACAAAAAGATACATTTGCAGAGAGGCACTTGACAAAAGAATTAAAGTGGTGATAGTGTATAATTAGCTGAAAGCTATGGGAAAAGAGTCCGAGCGATCGGGCTTTTTCTTATTAGAAGGAGAGCATGGATATTCAGACAGTAGAAATCAGTCAGTTAAACCCTGCCAAATATAACCCACGCAAAGACCTCCAGCCGGGTGATGCGGAATATGAGAAGCTCAAGAAGTCCATTACCGAGTTTGATATGGTAGAGCCGCTGGTCTGGAATAAGAAGACGGGTAACTATAATGAAAATTGAGTTTATTGCTTCACTCCCCCCTATACAATCAGCAATTCAGCTTGATGGTATGGGCGATGGTGGCAGGGTAAAGTTAGATATATCACGGCAGTATACCGCAGAGTTATTACAACTTCAAAAGATGGCGGGTAAGCAAATAAAGATAACCGCTGAAGTTGTAGATAGTGATTATTCTGAACCTGATATGCCAGATTTCCCCTAGTATTTGGCTTGACATTGTTGGCGATTGGGATTATAATTATAGTATGAGGCAAGTAAAATATAGAGTTCTGAAAGATTGCTTAATTTGCGGTAAGCAGTTCCTCGCCAAAAAAGATTGTAAAACAAGAAACCAGTTATATTGTAGCAAAAAATGCTACGCTAAAAACCTGATTGGGAAAAAGGCAACTGATAAACAACTGGCAAGCCTTGAACTTGGTAGAGGTGGGCATCCCAATCCTCTAAAAGGGATACCTCGTAAAAAAGAGATTTGCGAGAAGATAAGTCGGGCTAGGAAAGGCAAACCTTTATCTGGTGAGCATAGGGAGGCTTTATCGGAGGTTAAGAAGGGGAAGCCGATAAAGCATTTTGTTGAGTATAGAGAAGAGACTAACCAGAAATTAAGTAAGGCTTTGAGGGGCAAGCCTCAACCTAATTTAAGAGGGGCAAAACATTGGAATTGGCAAAACGGGAAAACCGCAGAGAATGCTCAAATTAGAAGTTCCCTAGAGATGAAGCGGTGGAGGCGGGCAGTTTTTGAAAGGGATGATTATACTTGCCAAATATGCCTCAAGCGTGGGGGGAGATTAGTTGCTGACCATATTAAGCCCTTCTCTTTATACCCTGAATTGAGGTTAGAGTTGAGCAATGGCAGAACCCTTTGTAGAGATTGTGATAGGAAATATAACGATACTTATGGCGGTAAAGCAGTTCAGAATTATACCGGTAAACAGGCGGTGAGGCTTGACTAGCTATATCATCGGGCTGTTCGGGATGTGGCTTGTCTGTGATGGGATAATCTCTATACGGCTATACCTGAAGGCAAAGGATGAGACGGGGAAACGGGTGCAGTCCTGGCGGTATGACCACTCTATAAGAGTTGTCAGGATAATAATCGGCATTGCCTTGATGGTTTTGTCGGTTCCAATTTAGAAGGTTAAATAGATGACAACTAATGGCAACAATGGCGGTGGTAGACATAAGATAATAATAGACTGGAAACAGTTTGAGGCTTATTGTGCTATTCAATGCACGCTTAGAGAGATTGCTGATTACTTTAATTGCTCTCAAATGACTATTGAACGGAAAGTTAAAGAGCATTATGGCTGTGGATTTGTTGATATTTTTAAGCGTAAGAGGCAAAAGGGGCTAATGAGCCTTCGGGCCAACCTTTTTAAATTAAGCGAGAAGCAGGGCAATGTAGCCATATTCCTGGCAAAGAACTGGCTTGGCATGGTAGATAAGCAGGAAATCGCTAATCCTATAGGAGAAAGTTTTAGGGTAGAGCATGATGCCAAATCTAAACTCATTAGCATACTCGATCGCATTGCTGCCAGAACAGAAAAGGCGGAAGGCGATAAACAATCTGAGTCAGAAGGAAGCTGAGGCTCTTATATATGACTGGGAATTCTGGGCTAGACCAAAGCAGCTGCCACCTGACTGGGATTGGTATATCTGGCTATTGCTCAGTGGCCGTGGTGGTGGGAAGACGAGGTCAGGTGCCGAGGTAGTAAATAAATGGGCGAGAGAAGGTTTCAGCCCGATAGCTTTGATAGGGGAGACTAAGGCTGATGTCCGAGATACCATGGTTGAGGTTGGTAACTCGGCTATACTAAATATCAGCCCCCCCTGGTTCATGCCAGACTACGAGCCTTCAAAGAGGCGGCTGATATACCCTAATGGAGTTCTGGCCATAATCTATTCTGGTGATGAGCCGGACCAGCTCAGAGGACCGCAGCACGAGAAAGCATGGGCTGACGAACTGAGCAAATACAAATATCCGAAGGACTGCTGGGATAATCTGATGTTCGGGCTGAGAATTGGTAAACAACCCCAAGCAGTTGTAACCACTACGCCAAGGCCAATCAAAGTCATTAAAGACCTGATGGCCGATAAGAGGACTGCAGTTACCAGAGGCCACACGCTGGAGAATAGAGATAACTTGGCTCCAGATTTCTTGGGCTATATTCTGAGGAAGTATGAAGGCACTAGGCTTGGGCGCCAAGAATTAGCGGGGGAAATCCTTGACGATAACCCAGATGCTCTATGGGAGCGAGCTAAGATAGATGAGCTGAGGGTGAAGAAGTATCCTGAGCTGAGAAGAATAGTCGTTGCCATAGACCCACAGGGAACGGATAGTGATACTTCTTCATCGACCGGTATTATAGTTGCTGGTATAGCGGAAGTTGCTGGGCGGGTAGAAGGCTATGTCTTGGCCGACCTGACACTCAGTGGCACCCCTGAAAGGTGGGCGACCGCTGCAGTGACTGGATACTATAACTTCAAGGCCGACCGAATAGTGGGAGAGGTGAACTTCGGTGGGGATATGGTTGAGAGCATCATCAGGGTAGTTGATAAGTCGGTATCCTTTAAGAAAGTCCACGCCAGCCGAGGTAAGGCAATCAGAGCCGAGCCGGTATCAGCACTATATGAGCAGGGCAGGATTCACCATGTAGGCTTCTTCCCTGACTTGGAAGACCAAATGTGCGAGTGGGTGTTGGGAGACAAATCACCTGACCGGCTAGATGCCTTGGTCTGGGCGATAACCGAGCTGATGCTGGAAGAGGCAAGCAAGCCTTTTATGATAGACATTGCAGTAGATAGAGGAGAAAAGAATGCTTGAAACTTTACGGAGCAAATTAGCCCAAACCCTTCTACCAAAAGTTGAGAAGCAGAAGGCGCTGACCCCTTTCCAGATATTATCACTTTATCCTAAAGGCATACCGATATACACAGATATGACGGTGCGGAAGGCAACCCGGGAAGGCTACAAAGTATCGGTCTATGTCTACCGCGCCGTGAGAACGATTATACAGGCAGCCTCGGCTATACCTTGGATAGTGCTGGATAGCAAAGATGAGCCGATAAAAGACCATCCCTTGGCTAAAGTACTACAGAGACCTAATCCTGAATTCTCTGGGCAAGACCTGGTGGAGTTTATGATTGCCCATCTAGAGCTGGTGGGCAATGCGCTCTGGCAGCCGATTATAGTAGATAAGCAGGTAAAAGAGTTTTGGACGGTGATGCCGGACTTGGTGAAGCCTATCCCTTCGGATATCAAGGGGGAATGGCTGAAGGGCTGGGAGGTAACCAGCGCAGATGGTGGCCAACACTTAGTGCCACCTGAGCAATTCGTTCATTTCATGCAGATGGACCCGGGCAATCCCTATTGGGGCACATCACCATTGATGGCAGCCGCCAGAACTATTGATACCGACAACGAGGCGCAGGACACGCAGAAGATATCTATGCAGAACAGGGGAACGCCCGATGGGGTTTTTACCCATGAGGTTCCACTGACGCAGGAGCAGTTTCAGGAGGCCACAAGGCAAATTAGGGAGAACTTCTTGGCCAAGACCAAAAAGCGTGAACCTTGGGTCTTAGGTGCCGGCGCCAAGTGGAATCAGATGTCATTGACCCCAGTAGAGATGGATTATATCGCATCACGGCTTCATAACAAAAGAGATATCGCCGGGGCGTTTGGTATCAGCCCGATATTCCTTGGCGACCTTGAACAGTCCAGTTATAACAATATGTTGGAAGCCAGGAAGAGCTTGTATGAAGATGTAGTAATCCCGCTGCTGGACGATATAAAGTCGACACTTAATTTGAAGATAGCCCCGATGTATGGGGATATAATTATTGCCTATGATACTTCAAAGATAGCTGCGCTCCGGGAAGACTATGGCAAGAAGGTGGAGCAAGCGAAGACATTATGGGCGATGGGCATACCCTTTGACCAGATAAACCAGAGACTGGAGATGGGCTTCGACAAGTTCCTTGGCTGGGACACCGGCTATTTGCCAGTGATGCTATTGCCAACTGGGTCCCCTGCTAGGGAAGAAGAGCCCGAGAAAATGATGACCAAAGCCCTGAACCTACAAACTGAGGAGGCTAAGACGGCTCATTGGAAAAGGATAGACCGGCGGCGAGTAGCCTGGTGGGGAGTTGTCAGCAAGAAGATTGAGCCACTATACCATGATGAGGGGAAGGCGATAGCCAAAGCCATAGTGGGCAAGAAGCCCGAGGAACTGGTTGCAGCAGCAGAAAAGGCTATCAAGGCAGGCAGACCTGAATGGGAAAAGATATTGACTGCTGTATCTGTTTCCCTCATTGAGGACTTTGGTAATGAAATAGCTGAGGACTTAGGGGCAGAGAAGTCAGATAAGCCTCTTGAAATGAAGTGGGTCTTTGACCCCTTTAGTGCGGCAGCCAGGGCATGGATAATTAAGCACGGCGCCGAGAGTATCACGACTATACTGGACACCAACTTGGACGATGTGAAGCGGGTTCTCTTAGCTGGTGTGGATGAGAATTTAAGCACTGCCCAGATAGGCAGAAATCTCAGGCAGTTCTACACGGACAGGTCGGCTTTCAAGGCGATGCGTGTGGCCAGAACCGAGACATCTCATGCTGCGGGGTTTGGGCAGAGGGAAGCTGCCAAACAGAGCGGGGTAGTTAAGACAAAGATGTGGATTTCCAGCAGGGATGACAGAGTGAGGGATGAGCATATTGCTATGGATACCGGCGAATGGGTAGATTATGACGAACCATATCCGAACGGCGAGATGTATCCTGGAGAGAATTCAATCATGTGTCGGTGTGCTGAGGCATACGGGACAGGGAGGTAAAAGGAGGTAACAATTTATGGCATGGGTAATATTCGGAATAGTTATTAGTTCCCTTCTACTTCTTCTAGTTGCGTTATCACTTGAGTCTTTGAATATCAAAGATTTGATGAAAAAGTGATAACTTAATCTTAGCCCAAAACAGAAGAACTAATGGCTGTAAAAGGTTTCTGGTTCTTTTTTATTATCCAAATTTAGGAGGTAATTATGTATCCACCAAGAAATCCAAGAATCACTATGCTTGATATAGTGGGACCGCCAACAAGGAAAGAGAGAGTTTTTGAAATAGTAACAATTATATATTGTATTTCTGCTCTCCCATGTGCATTGTTACTCACTCACTTAGAATATTTACCTTTGAAATAGGAGGTAATTCATGTCATTTCCTCTCCCTATCCCAATAGGGTGATTTGCACTTAGGGCAGACTCTAGGGTGTTCTTGCTTACTTGGCCACTCGTGGTTACTACGCAGGCACTTGAATATTCTAATTATCATATGTTTCTCCTGAATAAAGCCGAAATATATTCAGAGTAACTATACCGATACTCTATCCAGCTTAATATAAAACCAACAACAAACACCAATAAAACTATTCCGATGACCAATCCAATTACATAACTCATTATCTCACCTCCTTTACCAAAAGTATATCACTAATAAGGAAGTTTGTCAAGCCTTTTGGTGCTTTAATAAGAGAAGTTGGATGGCATCCTGCTCTTTGCATAGCTGTAGGTCTCTTGTGTTTGGGGATTACAGTTGGGTGCTTATTCATAATAATAACCAATTGAAGGTAATTATGGCTGAGAAAATCAGGGTTGAGGACCTTATTGTTCACATTGGCTGGCGGTTCATAGATGGAGAAATATTCATAGAAGTAGGTAAAGTTACCAACAGAAAGGATAACTTACGAATTCTCCTCTTATGCCCCGAGTTGCCGATAGTAGAACCTCATTATAATTAACCAGGGAGGTAATTATGGACAGGGAAGTAAAGACATTCTCGTTTGAAGTCAAGGCAATAGATGAGGAAGAGGGAATCTTTGAGGGTTATGCTGCCACGTTTTCAAAGACGCCAGATAGTTATGGAGACATAATTGACAAGGGTGCTTTCAAGAAGACGCTGAAGGAAAGATTTAAGCGAATTAAAATCCTATGGAATCACAGTGTCATGGAGCCGATAGGCAAGCCACTGGAGTTGACTGAGGATGACAAGGGATTATTCATTAAGGGCAAACTCAGCCTCGGCGTCCAGAGAGCCAAGGAAGTCCTGAGCCTGATGAAGGATGGCGTCATCACCGAAATGTCGATAGGCTATGATGCGATAAAGGCACCATTCAGAGATGGGACAAGGCACCTAGAAGAAATAAGGCTGTGGGATGCTTCACCGGTGGTCTTTGCTGCCAATCCCGATGCTCTTGTCACCAGCGTGAAAGCTGAGCTGAAACCATATCCAAATGAACACGCTTGTCGATTGCGAAACCCTGACGATTTCGAGGAAGGCACCTTTAGGAGAACTACTAGGACATCCGATGGCAAGAAATACTCGGTCATAATGGGTCGGCTCGAGGGAGAGGATACCCTGACCGAGCAAGCATACCGGTATGATAGAGAGGTCTGGGAAGAGGGGGAGGCCAAAACTCATTGTAAAGACCACGATGGGACTTTTGAGCCTGCTAAAGAAAAGACATTCGACTGCGAGTGTATAGACTGCGGTCATAAATCAAAATCCAAGAAACATTGTAGCGATATTAAGTGTCCCGAATGTGGTGGTGAGATGAGGAGGGCTGAACGCCCCGGCCCTGGGAAGTCGGATAACAAATCAGGGCGTGTCCTGAGTGCCGCTAACCTTGAGAAGGTTCAAAGAGCCTTTGATGCTCTCCAAGCACTTCTGGAATCGCTTGTCGAGGAAGAGGAGCCGGCGAAAGCCACTCAGCTCTCCGAGGAAGCAACCGCAGAAGCCGTGAAACTGGAGACATTGGTAAACACACTCAAGGCTGAAAACGAGGGCTTCGATACCAAAGAAGCCGAGGGGCGTATTGAAGCTATACTTGACCAATTGAAAGCACAATCGGAGGTAAAGTAAATTATGGAATTCAAAGAGTTAGCAGACCTACTGCAAACCGCAGTAGCGGAAATGCACAAGACAGTCGAGCGCCAGGACGAGGAAATCAAGAAACTTGGCGAACCTATGGCTGAAACCAAGCAGCTCCTCGAGGCTCAACATACCCGGATTGATGAATTGGAAGTCAAACTTCAACGCCAGTCCATACCGGCGCCAGGCAGTCCAGACCCGCAATCTGAAGAAGCGAAGGCTCACAGTGCGGCTTTCTTCAAATTCGTGCGGAAGGGCGATACAGCACTGACTCCAGAGGAGCGTAAAGCTCTGGTAGAGGATGCCACCGGGCAGTATCTCGTTACTCCCGAGCTCGAGGCTGAAATAGAGCGTACCCTACCCAAGATAACCATAGTTCGGCCTCTCGCTGCCAAGAGGACTATCAGCAAAGACCGGCTGAAGCTCCGCAGCCTGACCGAGGTAACTGTGGGGTGGGGTAAGCTAGAAACTGGTGCTGACATTCCCGAAACCAGCCCAGTCCCCGGCGCTCCTACTTACCAGTATGCGGAAGACCTTTACGGGTTAGCCAAGATTGGTGAGGACGAGCTCGCAGATAGCGACTTCAACCTTCAAACAATTCTAGCTGATTCGTTCGCTAGGGCAATAGCCGAGGCTGAAGACAAGGCGTTCATCATAGGTGCCGGCCACGATTCTGAGGAGCCAGAAGGCATAACCGTAAATGCCATCCTGAGAACTGCCGCCGTAATAGGCTCAGATGCCGCTGCCGTTACCATCGAGAAGTTTATGGAGTGTGTATACGCCTGTCCTCCCCAGCATCGCAAAAACGGTGTCTGGATTGTGAACTCCACTGTTGAACTGGCTATTCGACAGCTCAGGTCGGAAACGGATGCGACCTATAAAGGTCCGTTCCTGTGGCAGCCAAGCCTAGTAGCTGGTGCTCCCAATACGTTCCTGGGCTACCCAATCTACAACCAGGACGATATGGAAGACTTAGCTGATACTGGCTACATCGCCATCTTCGGCGACCTCAAGGCTGGATACCGCATCATCGACCGGGCTGGCATCACCCTCCAGAGACTCGTTGAACTGTATTCGGAAGCCGGCTTAGTGGGCTTCAAGGTCCACAAGAGGGTTGGCGGCGGCTGCATAAAGCCAGCAAACAAGGCTATTGTCCTGATGAAGGAGAGTGCCTAAACACAGCTAGAAATAGCTGAAGTGAATAGAGTCGAAATAAATCGGGGCGGTGAAAATGATTCCGCCCCAAAGGAAAGGTAAAACGTGGTAGCAAAAATACACAGGATACACTTACCCAAGGTGGGGGAAGGCGTCATATATCTCCCAGGTGGCGTTCCTTTTGAGGCTGACGATGCCCCGCTGCCGTATCCCGCAGGCGCATATATGAGGCTCGGTAACAAGGAGTTCATCTACGCCATAGCTGGAGGCACCCTTAACACCGATTTCGGAGCGATGAACTCCTATAAGCAGAAGGTCATCCAGGCCCACTGCACTGCGGAGGTCGCCGCAGGGGAGACGGAGATAGAAATTACCATAGATAGTGATGGAAGTCTATCTTACTCTGAGGGCGTTACGGAGGACGAGCTCGTAGGTGGGCAATTCATAGCGTTCCCAGGTAGTGAGAACAGCTATCGCCGAGGCATAATCGGCAATACGGCCATAGCTCTTGGAGGGGGCGATATAACTATCACGTTAGACTCGCCTACCCCAGCCATAACGCCCATAGACAAGTGGTGCGAATGCATCAGAAATCCTTATGGGTGTGTCAAGTCAAACCAAGGCGAACAGGCAATGGTTATGGGTATGCCGACGGTAGTAGCAAAGGTAAATCAGGGCCTATGGCTTCAGGTGTCAGGTCCAAACTGGGCAGCACCTGTTTCTGGTGCAGGAGGCCCTGGTGGTGCTAATGGTTTACTGGAGTGTGTGTTCGTGGGGAACGGCAGTATCGCTATTCGCACTACATCGGGCAATGAAAACCGCCAGCTTGCTGGAGTCGTTATCGCCTTTTTGGATGGTGGGGGGCAAGCTTCACCGTTCATTATGCTCCAGATAGCGCACTAAGGAAGATTGCCCTGCTTAGGCAGGGTTATCCTCCTTTGCCTGGGGGGAGCGGCAAACGTCTGCTCCTCCCAGGTTAGAAAAATAGGGAGGGTGATACATGAGGTTTAGATTTGTTAAGCCGATAGTTTCCATATTCGGCACGTTTGAACCCGGTATGGTGATAGACATACCTAAATCGAAGATAACCGACAGTTGGCTCAGAAACGGTATAGCCCACGAGGTTAAGGGCAAAGCTAAAGGTGTTAAAGTTAGGCAAACAGTGCCAGCACCAGCAAAGAACAAAAATACCGACAATAAGGTTGGGCGTAAAAAATAGTCTAATAAGGAGGAACCAATGAGAGTCAGAATACTTAAAATGATCGCTACGAAGCTTGGGGGCTTCAATCCAGGGGAAGTCGTGGATGTCCCTAAAAAGTTAGGGGAGGCTTGGTGCGAAGCTGGATTGGCGTGCCAAGATAAGAGTCTTGATGGGTCTAAAGAGACCAAAGAGAGGTAAATATGGCAGACTTTATTAAAATAGCTGACCGGATGTATCAGGGTGCGAGCACTGATACTAAGCCCACCGGCGTCCCAAATGGAACAATATGTAGATTTACGGATACTATGGATAGGTATATCACCTTTGACTATGGCGAGACTTGGGTTATAGCTAATGAACTTATAAGACCTATGATATACGCAGTCAAGGGAAGAGAAACCATAATAGGTCTTACTGCCTCAAAAGCACTCACTGCCGCACAACTACCACCTACCGACCCCAATGTAATCTATGCAGTAGTCCAGGCTCTGGACAATAACGTAAGATTCTGCATAGATGGGACTACTCCAGAAGCAGCCAAGGGGATGTTGCTGACTCCTGGTAGTTCCGTAGAAGTCTGGGGCAGAGATGCACTCCAGAATTTCAAGGCCATACAAGAGGGAAATCCTCTTCCTTCGTGGGCAAGCGCATTGGAGTTTCAAACTGGCGCTCCTGATGGTGGCGGGGGGATAGCCGAGCGCTCATTAAATGACCGCCATAGTGGAAGATACTCAGTTTACTTATCTGATGAGGGGTTG
>Ga0114918_10002058_pt1 | contig 18024 bp, 15 predicted proteins | sample LantaG_FD_87015 | JGI IMG/M metagenome (GOLD analysis project Ga0114918, IMG submission 87015) | Deep subsurface microbial communities from Baltic Sea to uncover new lineages of life (NeLLi) - Landsort_02402 metaG | ecosystem: Environmental > Aquatic > Marine > Oceanic > Sediment | place... | reverse complement strand
CTGCCCATTGTCTTTTTGAGCTTCCACGACGAGATTCACGCGGACCTCTATCGCCAAGAGAAAGACTAGAAGCTAAAAGAGGAGGATGGTACGATCCTACAAAACACGGTCCAGATTTAGGTCCAGGTGATTTACCAGATTTTGAAGACTTACTTACAGGTGCTTCAGCACCAATACCAGCTGCGAAAGCACCAAGTCCTGCTCAACAAACCGTTAGTATGGTTTCTTCAGAAGATATGATAAAAGGTTTAAGTCGAAAGCAAAATGCACCAAAGTCTTGGGAAGGAGATGGTTTAGATGCATCAATGGGAATAACTCCTGCTGATCGAGCTGTGCATGAAGCACATATGAGAAGAATAGAAGGTGTTATGGCACAGGAAGCTAGTGGATCTCCGCCCAATTTAACTAATTTAGCTAATAAAGGTCGCGAAGTTAGAGCAAATGCTAGAGAAGTATTAAATTCTACATCGACTATTACACCTTCAGGAACTCCTGTAAAAGCACCAAGTCCTGCTCAACAAACTGTTAGTGCAGGAACAAGTTCTTCTCCTACAACTCAACAAGGAACTGGTATATACAGTCAGGCTTTAAGAGCACATGGTCCAGATTATATTTCACCAGCTGGTGCATCAGCTCCACCTCCTATTAATATGCCTAAGCCATTCCAACCTAGTAATCCTTGGGAACCGTCTTGGGGTGCTGCACTTGGTGTGGGTGCACTTGGTATGTTAGCTGGTGGTGCTGGTTCATATGCAACAGGTGGTGGATTTGGTCAAGGTGCATTAACTGGTGGTCTAATTGGTGGTACGATGGCTTTAGCTGGTGGACGCGTTGGTGGTGCTGCTAAATGGATAGGTGCTACAAAAACAGCTAAGGATTATTTACCTGAATGGGGTATGAAAAGCTTAACTGGTGCTGCTAAACATGCTGGTACTGCTGAAGGCAGAGCAGTATTATTTGGTTCAGGAGCACTACTAGGTGGTACATTAATGGGTGGTCGACGACAAAGAAGATCACGCGGATTTAATGCTCATCGTGGAAATCGCATTTAAAGGATAGAATATGGCTTTAGCATTTTACCAAGAAAAAAATACTTCTTCTGCTTTTAGTGATCCACTTAGGTCTTTCCATCATGGACCTATGGGTTCAGTACATGAAGAAATTGTTTATATACACAATACAGATAGTTCAAAATACTATTCAAATGTACTACTTACATTTGAAGTTACTGATTATGATGATTGGGGTGAATTAGGTGCTACTGGTTGGGGTGTTAAATTAATGTATGGAGAGCGCCGACCTACTGAAGCTGAATGGAATTTAGTTAGAAGCGGTGAAGGAATTCAGTTACCAGATATAGGTGAGTCCTGGTCTGCTGACACAGGTACTTATCATCCTGTATGGATAAGAATAGTAAGTCCTGCTAATGAGGTTGCTCAGATTCGTAGTGGACAACAACTCAAATTAACTGCTTTAGAACATCCAGTAGGTGCTTAATGGCTCTTAAACCACGAGGCGAGATACCAGATATTGAAATTTCTGATAAGTTTATTTCAGGATTATATTCTCCTAGTCACTTGCCAAAAGACTTGAATCTTACAAATTTCATTGAGGAAGTAGAAGAACCTATAGGAATTAGTAAAGAAGAAACTGTTTATGAACCTAAAATCTTGGATAGTGGTCAAGAGCTTCCAGTAAGTTTAGAAGAATCTAGAGAGGTACAAAGACAGACAGAGCTTACATTAAAGCGTATTGATGACACTCGGAAAAAGATATTAGAAATACAAAATAAAATAGACAGTATGCTAAGTTCTAAGTCAGGAGACAAGGATGAATTTGCAGTAACAATGGATATTTCTAAGAAGCCAAGAATAAAGAGAGCTATAAAGCGTGTCTTTGGATACAAGACAGATATTATAACTTTCAGCATGTATAAAGAGATGTTAAAGGCAAAGGCTTCTATAGAAGAAGAGGAAGCGCAGGGGTATCTTGATGGCTCGTGGGAAGAATAAACAAAAAGGTTTTTTACAAAGGTCTGCTGATCAAGAAGAACCAGATTCTAATGAACAATTAGAAGAAATGTACGAGAAACTCTTTCCTAAAATTGGAAGAGATTTTGTATATAAGGAAGATTTCGAACGTATAGTTCGAGCTATACTTTTGACTATTGATCCAACTGGTTTATCTTCGGTTGTTGTAGTTAACGATGTTAGTGCAAGAAGAAAAGCATTAGAATATAAAAACCTTTTAGATTCAGGGAAAGATGGTTCCAAAATCTATAAGGATTTAATCAATTTGGATGATGATGACTAATGGCTATTAACTACGATGATCCTCTGATTTATGAAAACCTCTCTCTTATAATCAATGAGTTTGAACAACAGTCTCTTCATAATCCTACAAGAGAGAATATTCTTAGTGCTTCTTATAGCCCATTAGTAATAATGGATAAGTCATTAGGTCATGCAAGTAACTTAATTACTGGAGTTAGTAAGAAAGGTTCAGCAGAAGTTAATATGTCTAGTGAGCTGGATGCTGACCTAAATGAATTCTTTGGTGATAAAGATAATGCGTTTAAAAAATATTTAGAAGAATGTTTGGGTTGCAATATGCGTATCTCTGCTGATTGGCAGTTAAATGCAGGAGTATTGCTAAAACCAATCAATCAATTCTTGGATAAAATCCTTCCTTCACTTGATGCATTCGAAGCTAGAATGGACCCATTTGAAGCCTTACAAGACTTATGTTGGGTAATGAATCATCTGAAGGGTTTCTGCATACATGATTTACTAATACTAACTCTAGTCTTGAAAGCATTAATGAAACGCTATTTAACTAACGCATTTCAACTTAGGCTAGATTGGACTGTATTAGTTGGTACGTTGCTTAAAGCAATTGCTCAAGGTGTTGGACTAATGCTTGATGTTGCAGTCAAAGGAACCCTTGGTCCTTTGGACTGCATGGTATCTGGTTTATTAGCTAGCAATCAATTGTTTAAAGAAAGTAAATCTTTAGTTCAAGCAACAAAGAATATTCGTTCTGAATTTTCTAAAAAAGATGGTATTTATCAGAAAGAACAAGCAGAAACTGCTGCAGGACGGTTAGCAAGAGATGTTGCTTATAAACAACCTCTGGATAATGTTGTAGGAGCAACTGCTAAGTCTGCTAAGTGGAATCCAAAAGAACCAGGAAAAATTATTGGTTCTTTAGAAACTGGTACTAGAGATGCAAGAGAAGGAAAGACTAGTTTTTATAAAGATGCTTTAACTGGATTTGATCTTAAACCAGATATGAGTTTAGCAGATGCTATTAAAGATCCAGGTTGGTCTAATGCTACTTTTTTAGAAAAAATGATTGTACCTATTCAGGATGCTACTAGTTGGATACGTAAACTAATAGAGAATCTTAAGGAAACACTTGAAGCACTTGAACACCTAGTAGGTGGGGGTGTAGTTTTATATCTTGATAACCTTGGCATATTATTATTCATACTTGATATGATAGGAATTATTAAGATGATAATTAAAATGCTTACACTCAATCCAAAGGTTCCTGACTGGTGTACCTTCCTAGAACAAAACCCTCAATTTTTAGAACAACAAATTCGAAATCAATTTGGTGATGCAGATCTTAGAGTTGATAAAGATAAAGACAATGGGCTTTTGGTTTTAAGAGATGGACCGCAAACTGTTGGAGTAATAAAAACTTGTCCTAGTGAAAGAGCAAGTGTTGATAATCAATTAATTCAACAGTGGATTCAAGAATTAAAACAAAAAGGAATTTAAAATGAATCTGAATCTTCTTAGCAAAGCACTTAGTACATTAGATTCCTTTGAGGATCAAAAAGTAAAACCTATTACTAGAAATGAACTATCTACTGGGAAAATTAAAAAGGTTAAAGATAAAGCTATTTCTTATACTAATAGGCATAGAGGTAATTGGTTTAGGCCTGAATACGATTTCGATGAAATACAAATAGTTCAAGATACAGACAGTTATGTTTCTCGATCTATCAAAAAGAAATTAGATAGGTTTATGACCGCTGGTTTTGAATTCGTTGCTAAAAACGACGAACCATTAACGTATATTAAATCGCGCATTGCTGAGATGGAGATTGCGACAAATAAACCTTTCCCCCTCCTAATGGGTGAAACGGCACACGATGTACTTAGATATAACAACTGCATGTGGGCTAAAACTAGAGATGACCTACGTAGTTCAGGAAGGATTAGAAAAGATATTCGTCAAGTGGAACTACAACCTGTTGCTGGTTATCACATCCTACCTTTTGAAACCCTTGAGTTTAAAACAAGACCCAATGGCGAACTCAAGAAATTAATGCAGATTATGAGTGATGGAAATAAGAAAGAATTCTTTCCTGCAGATGTAGTACACTTTTTCACTAATCGTAAACCTGGTTTTAGTGTTGGTACTCCAGATTTGTATTCAGCTATTGATGATATAGCTTTGCTTAGAAGAATTGAAGAAAATGTCGAAGATTTAATTGAAACAAATCTCTTTCCTATTTACCACTACAAGGTTGGATCTGATGCCTTTCCAGAAAGATATGGAACCAATGGAATAAAAGAAACAGATGTAGTGCGTGAGAATATTGAGTATATGCCACCAGGTGGTGTTTATATCTCTGATCATAGACATGAAATTACTTCTATTGGTAGTGAATCTAAAGCCTTGAGAATAGATTTCTATTTAGATTACTTTAAACGTAGGGTATTCTCAGCACTTGGCATATCTCCTATTGATATGGGAGAGTCTGGAGAATCTAATCGTAGTACAGCAAGCACATTATCAAAAGGTATGATGATGGATGTAGAAGCTTTGCAAACTATGATAGCTGTATTTATAAACTTTTATGTTATTACAGAGCTTTTATTAGAAGGTGGATTTAACCCCTTAGATATAGAAGATCAGGTGCAAATTCAGTTTGGTGTTGTGGATAGAGAAGAACGGATTGCTTTCGAAAATCAACAAACACAACTGTTTACGCAAAACGCAATAACTCAAACAGAACTAAGAAAAGCACTTAGAAAAAGACCACTCACACCAGAAGACCATAAAGATACCCAGTACTCTCTATATACAGAACCCTTGGCATTAATTAAGATAACTGGAACTACTGGTTTAGGTGAAGATGTATTAGCTGAAGTCGAAACTTCCCATGTCACTCCTAATGCTGCAGCTGCTAGTAAGAAAGCTATTGAAGAGAAGAATGCAAAACCAGTGGCATCTTCTAGTCCTAAAGCTAATGGATCATTAAGCAATAAAGTCCAACCAAAAAATCAACACGGAACACGCCAAAGTGCTAAATTGACTTCTGATGTTGAAAAACAGTTTGCTGATGATGTAGAGTATATAACAATTATGCATGAAGATAAAAATATTCAAGTTAAGGTTAGTGGACATTTTAACCAAGATATGATCAGTTACTGGAGTTCTCTGGTTGTTGAACGTTATAATGAGCTTGCAGACTATGAAGTATCCTTATGTGCTGTTGCACATAATCTATTACCTCGACTATATAATCTTGGGAATAACGAACATGAAAAACATTAATCTTATTGACCTCATTCGTATTAATAAAGATTCTATTCTTGACGAAATTCAAGAGAAAGAAAGCATTAACCTGAAAGATAGAAAAGAGAAAGTTAAAGCTTTGCTCGTAACTTTTACTCTAAGTGATGCAGGAAAGGTTATTAATAATAGGATTTATCCTCCTCATGGCCAAAGAGATCATTGTAGTTCTTGGATAACTCCTTATCCTAAACCGATACTTGTAAATCATAATCAAGATAACGATCCTATCGGTAGGTTTAAAGAGGTTGTATATCAAGATACAGAGCAAGAGGCTTTAGACTATCTTGGTAATTTAGATAGTTACTTAGAAGTTAAACGAGCTTTCCAAAGTAATCAACCTAAGAAGATTTATGCTGCAATGAAAAAACATCATTTGCTTAATGATCGTAAATGGCCTGGTTTAGGAAAACTAACAGCAACTGCTCGTGTTACTGATCCAGATGCAATTCAAAAGTTTTTAGATGAAAGATACCTAACCTTCAGTGCTGGAACCACAAGTGATTCGTATACATGCATGTTATGTAATAGCGATTGGATGAAAGGTGATATTTGTGAACATCGTCCAGGTTCAACAAGTGAAGATGGGGATCTTGCTATTTTTATAACAGGTGCTTTTGTAGGTAAAGAAGGTAGTGTTGCTAATATGCCTGCTGATTCTGCAAGCCAAGTATCTAATCTTAAATTTGAAGATTCAGATTCAGATTCTGTTTTTGGTAAGAATCCACAATGGATGCTTACAGATTCCGAAGAGAACTTCATTCTAACTGATTCCTCAGTGAGTATGATTATGGAAAAAAATACACATAAATTTGATAAGCTACTTTCAGATTTACAAGAGCTTCAACCTAATACTGCAATTAGAGCAATTGTTAATGGTTTGATCGGAGATGAGTTCTTTGATGCTCTTACTGGAGCATCTCATTATGAAACATCTTGGCTAATTCGTATTCACGATAGTCTTCATCATGAATATGAATATGATTTAAAGTATAAAGATGAAGGTGACGAAAGTCGTATTCCTCTTGCAGTTTTCCATTTACATGGTGTCCTTCATGATCTAAGTAATGAAAAAGGTTTTAGAGATTCCTTACTAAATGGTATTCTTGATAAATATGATTCTAATGGTAAGGAGAGTGAGACTTATATGTTAAAAGAAACCAAAGTAGAAGATACTAAAACTGAAACAATTCTAGAAGATAAAAAGGAGGAGGAAAAAGAAGAAGATGGCTTGCAAGATGAACAAAAGTCAGAAGAAATCACAGAAGACAAAGAAGAAAACAAAGAAATCGAAGTCAAAGATGAACAAGTAGCTGATGAAGTTACTGAAAGTACTGGTGAAGTAACTGAAGTGGTTACTGAAGACAAAAAAGAAGAATCAGTGGTTGCTGATGAAGTTACAGAAAGTACTGATGAAGTTGTTGATGAAGATGATTTTTGCGATGATAAAGATGTCGATTGGTTTATGTTAGATCTCGCTCTTCAAGGACTTATAGCTGAAGAGTTTTCTGATGCTAAACTGTCTGCAGAATCGAGAAAGAAATTAGCTTCAAGTGCCTTCTGTGGTCCTGAACGTTCTTTTCCTGTAAATGACTGCAAGCATTATACAGCTGCAAAACGACTTATAGGTCGCTATAAAGGTCCAGGTGATAAATCTAAGATTCTTGCTTGTATTGAACGTAAAGGGAAGAAGCTTGGTTGTAGCACTGAAGATAATGTAGATTGCAAATGTGAAGGAAAGTACGAAGATTTAAAAAGAGATTATGTTGAAGCTTTAAAACAGAATGATTCCTTAAAGTTGCAATTATTATCTGTACTCGATAAGGTCGCTATAGAGCATAAAAAAACTTTCGATGTAGAAAATGATACACAAAAACTTGATTTAATGCTTACCTGGTTTGATAGTATAGAGATGAAAGAAACCTCTAATGATGACAATGAAAACGAGATGAAAGATAAAGATGTTACAAAGGAACCTATTGATATGTCGATAGACAATCCTTCTATAACAGGTTCTGAAGACAAAGAAGATAAAAAAGAGAACAGTCAAACCCTAGAGGGATTGAGTAAATTTGATATGAATGTTTTAAAAAAGTATAAAGAATTTTGTGACAATGAAAGTCAAGAGGTTGCTGATATTTATTTCAGACAAGTACGACGTTTTGTTTCAAAAACTTTTGATCCAGCCAATATGGCTAAACTAATTAACTAATAGGAGTTACAAATGGCTATTAATCGCCCTGCGTCTAATTTTAGACTTCGCGAAGACATTATTGACTCAATTACCCCAAATGTTGAAGTACAGCCAGAGATTCGTAATCCTGCTGGTGACTGGAAGCCTGCTGCTTGGCTCCCAATCCAGTGGACTACAACCAATGCAAGTGCTGGAGAGGATGCTTTTGTAACCTCTGCTGGTAAAGCTGTGGCTTTTGATAAAGAAGGTCGTCTTGTTCCTGCTGGTATAAGAACACTTTTAGGTGGTAATGGAGCAACTGGTGTTCTCGCTGGTACAGTCCTCACTTATACAGCTACAGATCTAGCATACCGAGTTGATGATCTCGTAACTGGTGAAATCCTTACAGCTGCAGTTTCATATACTGGGAAAGAAGTTGCTGATGCACTCTTAGGACGCGGCCTTGTCGATATCGACGATACAACCGTGACACTTCCTATTAGTACTGATGCAGAAGTTAACCAGGTTATTGATCTGTTTATCTCACGTTCAGTTGGTATTGCTGCGTATGACTTCTTTGTCTATAGCGGCCGTGCTCATGATGGAGATCAAAAGTTCACTAACTATAGCATGCAGCAAGGTGTTCAGTTTATTACTGAAATGCAAATGGCTCTACCCCAAAGGGTTGCTGCTAGTACTGCTACTGATGGTTTTGATGCAGCTACTTTAGCTACTGCTGGTACTGAAACTTATGCAGCTGGCGAAATGCCAAGTGCTGGTGAATTCTGGGATGCTGCTAATATTGCTCAGGTAGCTCGATATGCAGGTGTTCTAACTGCTAGTTCTCCTGTAGTTGCTATTGGTCTTGCACAGGGTCTTCCTGCTACTAATACTGATCGTACTCCAGTAACTTGTGACCGAACTGGTGTTCTTGTACAGGAAAAAATTGCTGTTCAAGATATTAGTAAAGAAGGTGATTGGTTTATGGATACCGCAACTGGTGTCATGTTTATGCACACTGCTACTTGGGCTACCCTAGTTGCATTAGGTGCTGTAACAACCAATTTCGGTTACTACTATTACACTGATACTGGTGTAGCTGATGCTCATCGATATGCTCATTTTGATGGTCCCTGTAAGCCTGGCGATTGGATTGTATCCGATAGTATGAGTAACTTTACTGTTGCTTCTGCTGGTCAGATTCAAGCTGGACAAGAGACCATGGGGCGTGTTCTTGCTGTTATTACTGAACCACGTAATCTTTTACAATATGTAAAGACTGCTTGGAATGTTAGTGGTATGAGTGCCGCTAGCCAAATGCCTGGTACAGCCACAAAAGGCTTTACTGATCTTATCACTCTAAGCGGACAGGATGTTGCGGATCGTATTGTCGTTCTCAACGTTCGGGTTTAAAAGGAGTTTAATATGCTAACGCTTAAATTAGAAGATGGTAGTGAACTTAGCCTACCAGAGAATCAGAAGAAAGCAAGCCGTTTTCTAGCTGATATTATTGAAAATGGCGGTTATGCTCCTGGTCAAGAAGAGCGAGTTGATTACAACGATTTCGCTGAGAAAATGCTCTTCAGAGATGCAACTGGAACCTCTAATATCCGTCCATTACTTTCTTCAACAATTGAAACCATCCTACGTGAACCTGTTGATCCTATGATGGTTATCTCTCCACTGTATACAAAGATTATGGCTAAAGGCCTGGATAAAAAGATCCTTGCTGGCGCTCTTGGTCCTGTTACTGCAGCTGATGTGAATGAACGAGGCACCTACCCAGAAGTTATGTTCCAGGTTGGTGGTGGAATTCAGGTAGCTCAGATTGGTAAAAGTGGTGTCGCTGCTGCTTTCACTGATGAAGCACTGCGCTATAGTACCTGGGATATTATGGCCCTTAACTTACGTCAAATGCGTAATGCTCTTGTAAGGCATAAAGAACAAAAGGCTGTCTCCTTCCTCTCTGAGCTAGGAACCGAACTGTTCAATAACCGTACTCCAGCTACATCAGCTTTTGGTGTGTTAACTGGTCGAGGACTTGCTGGAACTGCTAATGGTAGTCTTATTGCTGATGATATGTTCAGAGGCATGGCTCTTATGGCTGAAGGTGGATTTCCCGCAGATATCTTCCTTATGAATCCACAGTTCTTCTACATGTTTATTCAAGATCCAGTTATGCGTGGAATGATGCTTGCCCATGGTGGCGGCGCATACTTCCAGCAACACACTGGTGAGTCAGGTCCTAAAGATCCTTGGAGTCAAGGTTCACTAGGTGGTATGGCTCCTTCACTTGGTAACCGTGTTGTTCCTGGTGGAACTCCTTCTGGTGATACTCCTACTGGTATTGCTGGTCGTGAACATGGTATGACTGCAGCTCCTCCAATGCCCCAAAGCTACTTCCCATGGAATTTCCGTGTGATGGTTAGCCCACTGGTTCCATTTGATATGAATACTCAGTCTGGCGACATTTACTTACTTTCAAGTGGTAATGTTGGTTTCTACCTTGAAGACGAAGCACCTACTCAAGTTGAGTGGCGTGATGAAGATACTGAAGTTGTTAAGGTTAAAATCCGCGAACGTTATGGCTTTGCTGTAAGCAACGAAGGCCAAGGCGTTGGTGTGTTCAAGTCAGTTAAACTTTCCCGGAATTACTGGGATGGTGTACCTAACTTCACTGGTCCATCAATTTCTTCTGAAATTGCTGCTGATGCTGATCTCAGTTCTCTATTCTAACCAATAGAATATTGAGATAACCTTACGGGGCTGCTTTTAAAGCGGCCCCTTTTTATTACTAGATATCATGTAGTAGGATAGAACTAACGGAGTATAAAATAATGGCTGCACCTATAGTAGTTCAAGTTTATCCAGCTGACGGTGACACAGGTATTCCTATTGGGAAAACTATAGAAATTATTTTTGATAAGGGTATTGATTTAATTAGTGCTCAAAACCATGTAGTGTTATATGGTAATGATTTCGACCAAACCTCTGGACCTAATAGTGCTTTATGGATAGACCCTGATACAGGTAATAATCCATATTTTCTTAGGAGTCCTGGTTTTAAAGGTTTAGTTGAATTAACTGCAACAGCTACCTATGTTGAATTAACTGGATATACAGATTTTGATCCAGGAGTAGTAACTGGCGAAACAGATGAAGTCGCCGCTGCTGTTGGCCATAAACTTATACTTACTCCAAGAGAACAGTTAGCTGCAGATACAGAATACACATTACATATCTTAGGTGATCCAGATACTATTGATACTGGTATCAGTTCTAGAACAATATTTGATGTAGTTCCTGATCCAGGGAACAGTGGTAGTACTGGAATTGTTAATACTGTTAATACCTACAGTGGTCAAATATCAGATACCATGGTTATTGAAATAACTACTGGAGGTGATATTGGTACTGCTAAGTATAAATGGTATTACGATAGTACTCCTGGTGATATTACTTACGGTGTGGTTACTAACCGAAGATCTAGAAGGCTAATTGATGATTTACAAATTCGCTTTACAGGTTCTGGATTTGTTGCGGGCGACATTTATCGTTTCAACGTAGAACCTGTAGAACGTTTAGTTACAAGCTATAAAATTGTATTTACAACTAATGATGGTACTTATACAACTGCACCAACATCACCTAGTACTCCAGCAACTTCAACTGCTCCAAGTACAATACTACCACCAGCTCCAAGTGCATCAACTACACCGTATTTAACTGTTTTAGAATCAATACTAAAAGATGATTCCTATAACAATAAACTCAATACAAGAACAATTACTATTGTTTTTGATGACGATATTGATCCAACAACAATTACTCAAGATACAGTTAAAATATATAAGTATCCAGTAAGTGGAAAGTATGGTCAATACGAAGAAGAAGAGTTGCAAAAAATACTTACGTTGGTCGATGACACATTAACTATTGAGATATAAGGGTTTACAATGGCTATTTATGGGAGACATGGCGTTCTTTCTGGGCAATCACTTGATCTTCGTGTCGTCTTCACAGACGACACCGATTGTTTAGTAAATCCAGATATTACTCCAGTAGTATATATTTATGATGAAAGTATTGATGAAGATACAATTGAAACAGAATTAGCAGCAGCTATCTTTACTTCTGCCCTAGCAGGTCCACTTACACCAACACAAATAGCTACTGGTTTCTATGAATTAGAATATATAGTACCAACAGGTTCTGCAGAAGGTGACTGGCATGATGTTTGGGTCTCTCAAGTAGATGGTGTGGCAAGTGAACAAGTTTTTGAATTCGTAGTTGAAGTAGGCGCTGTACTCACTACACAAATTCTTTACAATAATGAATTAATTATTATTGAACTAGATTCAAGTATTGCTAACCTCTTAGGAGATAAGACACTTGGTATAGATACTCAAGTCTCTTTCTCTACTTTATATTCTCCACTATATGCTTCACCTGATTTAGTTAGATTAGAAGTTGGTCCATGGATTAGTTTTATTCCAGATGACACAATGGCTTTAATGATTCATTGGAGTTCAAAAGAAGCTGATTTTATTGCTAAACCATCTAGAGCAAATCAAGAAGATTTTGAATTTGCAAGAACTAAATTTGTTATCTATGATGCAGCACTTAAAGCACTTAACCTACCAGGTGCAAGTGCTTTATCTGGTTTAGACTATGGTGGCTCTGGTGGCTCTAAAGCACTTGGTGATTTGTCAATTAAGAAGAATCCTGTAAGTACAATCGGTACTACATCTTCTGGTATTGATTTAGAAACTCTTAAGGAACTAAGAAGAATGAGAGATGAATGGTGGAGAGTTGTAAATGCTGGTGGTGAAATTGTACCCGGTCAAGGATTTAAACCTACTTCGGCAGTTAAGGGTAGTATGCTTGAAGGACGTAGAGTAACAGGTCGACTTTGGGAAGATCCTGGTGAATATAATTATCTTCAACCAAGTACTAATTCTAAAGTATTAAGACGTGGTGCATGGAGAGCACGATTTGGATTTAGTAATAAACGAAGGAGATAATAATGTCCATTAAACGTCCAAACTTATTTAATGGTTCTCGTAGTAGAAGTTTGCATTCTAATTCTACTAGTACCTTTGATGCAGGTGGTTCAGAAGTAGATTTGCGTGATGAATTAGATGAATTGTTTTTCGGATACAAAAGTGGTATCCGTCATGGACATCAGACAGCTATAAGACATTTGCGTAGAACCTCTGAAGGAAAACCTATTGCATGTAGTTGTATGAATGAGATTACACGAGATGGTGATTACGATTGTTCGTACTGCTTGGGGGAAAAATATCTATGGGATGAAGCTTGGTATTGGACTTACAGTATGTATAGTGCAAGTAATATGGGGCTTGCTAACAGATTAAAGTACATGCCTAGTGGTGCGTTGCGCGTAGATTTCAAGGTCTTCTTCTTTAGATATGATACTAATCTTAGATATGGAGATAAGATAATAGAAATGAAACTTGATGAAGAGGGAAACCTAGTTGTACCATACATTAGAGAAACAATTTATTTCCCACAAACTATCCAAAAGTATAGGTCTGATAACGGTCGTATCGAATACATAGCAGCTCCTTGTAGAGAAGAAGATGCGATCAGATTAGATTCCCCAGAGTAAGAAATGAGTGAAATTAGTCAACTATATGAAAAAATAAAACCTGAATTGATAGATGAAAACAATCTCTATCAAATTCAGATAGTTGATGGTATGACTCAACAAAAAATTAATGAACATCACGCAGAAGTTGAACTTGATGATCCCTTTCATTTTGATCCTTCTCGTTTTATTCCAGATACAGAATTAATTAATTTAGAAAAGTTTGCAGAACTTGCTTCAGATATTATCAAAGATGCCCAAACTCGTGAAGGTGTAGTTGAATCAGAGCAAGTTAAACTTGTACAAGAATATCAACCTGAAGAATTTCATTTATTAGGTGATGAACTTATTAGCTTTAGGGTTCTGAAAAGAGAACCAGCTAAAATGAATCGCCAAGTAACTTCCATGACTCAACGTAGTTCCGGATTTGACTATGATATTAGAAGTTCTGATCAACCAAATAAAATAATTACTATAGAGAGTCGGCCAATTGACCATAATCTTGAGTTTGGTATTTGGGCTAAAACTGCTACTTTAGCAAATAAAAGAGCACTTTGGCTTGAACGCTTGTTTGTAACTCATGCATGGGCTTTCCAAGTAAAGGGAATTGAACGATTCTTTTGGTCCAATAGAGGACCAGATACAGTTTGGAAGCATGCAGAGCAACGTATGCATCAAAGAACTTTGCAGTTCTTTATGAGACTTCGTGAATTCGAAGTCAAAGCATCACCGCGCATTGCTCAATTTAACTTTAATTTTCAAATAGCTACGTAGGAGAATGAAATGCCTTATGATAGCATTCCACATGTAGGAGCAACGTATCTTGATGGCGCACTAACTATTCCTACGATTACCACTCAACCCAGAATCCTTGTTATGGGACCTGCAGATAGCGGTATGACTTATGAATTGTTTGCTATAAGAAATGTTTGTCAAGCTGAAACCGAATTCGGTAGCGGCACAGAAGTAATGAAAGGTGTCCATGAAGCAATTGCTCAAGGCGCTGATAACCTCGCTGTTATGCGAATCGGTGGAACTCAAGGTTCCATGACAATTACCGATAGCCTCGGCGGAACCCTAACCATAACCCCAGAATATAGAGATGCTAGTATTCTAGATCGTTATTCTCTTGTAATTGAACAAGATGGTACTACTAATCGTATCGGTATCTACGATATAATTAATGAAGTATGGATCTATGATAGTGAAGAAATCCTGGTAATTAATGAAGGTATCATCGAAGTAGTAGATACTGGTTTAACACTAGTAGATACCAATCTCGGTACATTCAATAATCCAACTCCTGCTCTTGCCCTTAGCGGCCTGTTGACTTCTAGTTTTACAGTCCTTGTTGCTGGCACAACTATTTTATCTGCAACCCCTGTTCCTGGTACTGACGGTTCTGCCATGTCTTTAGTAGAAAGATATGCTGCTCTAAATACCGGTTACCATCTCTTAGATTTCACTGATACAGATTATGTTGTACCAACTGGAGTTTATGTTGATGATCCAAATGTAGTTGATTCAGGTGCTGTTGCTAACTTCTTTAAGGGTGTACCTTCAGTAGGTTCAGCTACAGATGAACTTGGTTATGTCTGGCAATACATCTATCAGGGTAAGCTATACACTTACTTTACTGATACATCAGACTATTTTAGTGTTGCTCGTGTTGCTGCTACAGTAACACTAACAAATAACACTGATATTACTCTGACTGCACAAAAAACAGGAGTAGGTGGCAATAGTATTTCTATTGTAATCACTGATACTGGAGGTTTGGGGCTTGATATTGATATTGATGAACCAACTGCTACAACTCTTCTAATTAGTGTTAATCTCGGTGGTTCAGGCGTTACTGAAGCTGCTTTAGTAACTGCTCTTAACATTGCTCTAGATAATGAAGTTCTTAGTAATGGCGATGCTGCTGGTGACCTTGTCCAAGCTTCTGGTTCTGGTGCGGGTGTTGCTGTAGCTGACGCATTGACTCCTCTTCTTCTGGGTGCTGGTGGCCATGCCTTTACCCATGCTGATCTGACTGGTGATACAGTGCCTGCTGCTGTAACTGCTAAGTGGGCTGTTGGCGAAGATGTTCAGTTACGTGAATGTAACTTTGCACATCAACTAGCTACCTTCTGTCGTCTGTCTTCTAAAGTTTGGAAGACTACTATGGGATCCATTAGCTTTAAACTTCCAACTGCATTCTCTAGACAACTGATTGCTAATTGGATTGGACAGCTACCAACTTATACCCAGGTAGGGTTGGATATGGCTATTGGGTCAGTTGGAGTAAATGGTACTGGACTACTTGGTAACAAGTTTATGGCTGGTAAGTACAGTTATCGTACCGGTATGGTAAGCGAAGCTGTTAGTAATGAGGGCTTTGCTTATGGTGGGTTTATTCAGACTAAGGGTTCAAGTCTTCCTAATGGTACTGAATGGGCTTATGGTATTTCTGATAGTGATGAGTTAGTAGATGAAGGTGGTTTCCCTGTAGATCTCGGGAAACATCTCTTTGTCACCTATGATTGGCCAGTACACCGTAACGCTTATAATAACGGTACTCCTTATAGAGGAGCACTTAATGTTTCTCTACTTGGTAAACTTGCTATTCTACCAGAGAATGAAGAACCTATCGGTGATAATGGAGTGATTGTTAAAATTGCTAGTCCTCCAAAAATTCATAGTACACAGAAAGATGGCTTGGCTGAAATCCGTGCTATCGGTCTTAGACTTGAAACAGGATTAGGTTACATCTTCGTAAGTGCTAAAACAGCTGCACATCCATCAAGTGATTATATTCGCTCAAGCACAATTCGTTGTGTGAATAGGGAACTCGATGGATTGCGTGAAATTTCTAAGGGTTACCTTGGTAAGCCTTTCAATCCCCAAAGTCTTGTTTCGCTTCAGTCTGATATCGATCAGTTCTTAGCTGCAGAACGTTCTTTGGGATTCAATCAGGGTGCTAGAGCTAGTATCCGTTACACGCCTAGTGATAGGATTCTTGGTAGGTTAGAGATTCGAATGCAAATGGTTCCTCCATTCTCAATTGAATCTATTGACATTACAATGTCTCTTGCCGCTGATGAGAGCGAATTATCCTAACAAGGAGTAGACAATGAACTCAACTAGTTTAGATTTATCGAAAAAGTTTACGTCGTTCTCTGGCGCAGACATTCGAGTTGTAACCGGTGGACAAACTATCGGTACACTACAGGCTCTTTCTTATGCTATTCAGCGTGAGAAAGCTCCTATCTATGTAATGGGTCATCCAGATCCTAAATCCTTCTCCCGAGGTAAGCGAGGTATCGCTGGTATTTTGATTACACTCATGCTAGACCAGCATATTCTAAATCAAGAAGTATTCAGAGAAAATAAATTCATTGCTGATAAGGATGAAATTCTTTCAAGACCTGGTGATTTAGAAAATACAAGTAATTCAGCTGATTTAACTTCACTGAATGAAGCTGAAACTGGTAACGAATTCGTTTTTGATTCTCAGAATATATCTGGAAATTATGAATATTATTCAGCTTGGTATGTTGATCAAATTCCACCTTTTGATGTAATTGTCATTGGTGCTAATGAGTATGGTAATGCTGCAACCATGAGGATTTACGGGATTGAGATTCTTAATGAAGGATCTGGATTCTCAGTAGACGATATGGTTATTGATAACCAAATGACTTATGTCTGTCGTACTATTCTACCTTGGCAAAGGCTAGGTCAATGGGATATGAAATTAGGTCAATGGCATTCAGCTTAAAATGGTTAAATAAAACTATGTGTTGATATAATCGAGAGGAGCTTTTAGCTCCTCTCTTTTTGTTAGGAGAATTAATGTCGTCAAACTTCCTAAGGTCTCAAGCATTGCCACAATCATTTTCTGGTGCTGATACTAAAGTCTATGCTTATTTTCCTTTTATAACTGAAGTAGTTATATTACCTTCAGTACATACTCTAAGTGTAAGTGTGCATGAAGCAAAAGGAATGGCTAGAGCATTAGGATTTCGTGGCATTAAAGGTGTTGCTCGCGGTGTTCGTACTATTGCTGGAAGCTTAATCCTAACTGTGATTAACGAAAACCCTCTTTTACCGCTTATGAATTTAGTGTCTGATAATGGTTTGTTAAGTCCTGGTTGGTCTTTAGATAGAGAATCAACTGGTACAGGTACTGTCTTGAATAATAGAAGTTTTCATAATAAAATCGCTCCCCTATTACCTCCATTTAATATCATCCTTCAATGTTTAACTGAAAACGCTAGAACACAATTACCTAATAAAGCAGAAGGTGCCGGCTATTTACTACGAGGTGTTGAGTTTATAGATGAAGGAATGGTTGTCTCTGTAAATGATGTAGTTACTGAAATAACATATTCTTTTATAGCTATAGATTATAAGCCTATTTCTAAACAAGAATTCAGAGATGATAGAATTATGGACGATTCAATAAATAATCTTATGCATGAAAATAATGAAATATTACACAATCGTCTTTTTGAGGAAAAGGCTGAAACATTGAGAGATTGGGCTTTCAATTATCTCTAGGAGTTATTAAATGTTAGGATACGAATACTTTTGTGGAGCTAATGTAGTTATTGAAATAGAAGGGTTTCCTATTTTAGAGGCTGTTGGAATTCGCGTTAATGGT
>Ga0114918_10002057_pt1 | contig 18035 bp, 15 predicted proteins | sample LantaG_FD_87015 | JGI IMG/M metagenome (GOLD analysis project Ga0114918, IMG submission 87015) | Deep subsurface microbial communities from Baltic Sea to uncover new lineages of life (NeLLi) - Landsort_02402 metaG | ecosystem: Environmental > Aquatic > Marine > Oceanic > Sediment | place... | reverse complement strand
TTATTTCCAAAAGAATAGATAAAAAGTATTTGCGCAAGCTTTTTTTTTCTCGACTTTAAAAAAAAAAATCATATACTAATGTTATGAGAAATTATCGCACAATCGTATTTATAGTTTTAGCATTGTTCTTTATGCTTTTTCCGGATAGTGTTTATGCGGGGAAGACCAAGCGGAAACGGACACCGAAATCCGAAACTTCCTCGACAAAAAGCGCCCCGTCAAAAAGCACAAAAAAGAAGGGGAAATCTAAAAAAGGCGCTGGAATGAGTATAGCTGAAGCCGATTCTCTTCTCGCTGCCGGTGATACAGCTTCTGTTGCAGACAATTATTACAAAATTCTCGAGCAATCGGAAAGCGTCGAGGACACATCGACAAAGCGTTTGATTCTTGTCTCTCTCGATTATTATGTGAATCATGCCGGACCTGAAAAAGTCTTAAAAGTCGTGGAAAAAATTCCCGAAATTGATTCGACACTTGCACCAAATGCTGAATATTTGAAAATCAAATCTTACGACATCCTTGGGATGAAAGGTTATGCGTTCATGCTTGCCAGGGAAATGGAACATAATTATGCCGGTACTGATTGGGAGAAAAAGGCAGGTTCTTTAGCTAATGGGCTTGAAGGGCAACTCAAAACGATACAACTCAGTACAAAACCACAGGTTGCAGATACTTCAAAAGCTTCCAAATAATCCCAACAACACTGATAAAAATGCCCCGATTGCTTATCCACATCTGCTGTGCGCCATGTGCGGTTCACCCTATTTCATTACTGCAAAATGAAGGTATCGATGTTACAGGATTCTGGTTCAATCCAAATATTCATCCATTTCTCGAATTCAAGAAACGACTGCTCGAGGTGCAAAGACTGGCAAAACTTTGCGATTTCACACTCATCGAGAATGACAGTTACGAAATCGGAAAATTCTTGAAAGCGATAATCAACGCTTCCGATACAGTCAACCGCTGCGATGTGTGCTATGAATATCGTCTTGCCGAAACCGCAAAATTCGCATCGGAGAATGGTTTCGATTCTTTCACAACTACATTACTTCACTCGAAATATCAACAGCATGAATCTATTCGCGAAATCGGTGAAAATCTTGCCAATGAATTCAACATAGAATTTCTCTATCGCGATTTCCGTCATGGCTGGAGCAAAGGGCTCGACCTTTCACGCAAATTCAAGCTCTATCGCCAGCAGTATTGCGGCTGTATCTTCAGTGAATACGAGCGATTTCACGATACGGCGGATAAAGTCCTCGATGATTTTGAATGGCAACCGAGAAGGAAAGAAAGTGGAACTAATATACCCGAATAAATTCGTGTTCTATCTCAAAACTCCCATCGTAATCCCCAGACACCTAATCCTTCGGTTGGTCGAATCGGTTGAGTTTCTTTGGCATTATATCCCCAGAAGAATGACATCGTGCCATTTTCGCTGTGGTATGCCGCTGCAAATTGGAAGAATTGCTGTTGACATGTCCCGCCGCCATAATTAATCCATAATCGCGGACGATACTCGAACTCCATCGTGAGATTTTTATACTGCAAAAGCCCGAGCCTAAGATTTGTCCCGAAACGGTTAGAAAAAGGATGCTCATATTGAAACCAAAAAACTTCACGCAATCTTGGCATAAAACCCCAGAAAATCTCCCAGTCGAAGCGAGGAACTAAAATTAATGATGATTCACTTATATATCTGACTTGTTCACGCCTGACATCGGGGAAAAAATCGATTGGCGAAAATTTGAATTCAAAGATATTCCATATAACAGTGGGTTCATCGTTCCTGTCAACCTCGTGGAAACAATCGTGGAGCCAATGGAATGTCAGATAATAATTCCAGAGTTTGCTTCTGAAACCTGTAACAAGCGAATAATGCATGTCTCGTGGGTCGAAAACTACATCATCCCATTCGTATCCCATTCCTGTCCAGATTACCGAGCGAGCGAAAACTGTCAGGTCGATATTGTCGGAGAATTTTGCCGAGACCATATCCGCAGACATATCCATCATGCCCTCGGTGAAATGGCGTTCATTGCGTGGAAAGAATCGCAGCAAGTACGCTTCACTTCGTAGTTTCATCGGTATCGAAAATTCCACCGCCGAAATAATTCCGAAGGCAAAAAATAATATTGAGATGAAGAATTTCTCCTTGAGCATTTTAATCCTCAAACCAGTATGTATAAGCTATCGATGCTGAACAATATTTCCCAAATGTATTTAAAAATGGCGTCATTTTAGTCGGGTATCTATGCGCCAGATAACGGATAACATCAAATCCTGCCGTAACACCGAACAGATTTCCCATTTTACCACTGCCGCAGCCATTTTCATCAGTCGGGAGCGAAACCGCTCCACCGATATAAAAATAACTATATGGTCGGACTATAACCTCGGTTTTGAAAATCGAATAATTGTCATAATGGAACGATGGACAACATTCTTGCGGGTCGGAAGTAGCGCTGCGAAATACTTTGTCAAATCTTAACGCTCTCTCCATTAAAAGATATGCCTTGTCCCAGCGACGGATACCAATCCTGACATCGACAGGAATTTTGTCGGGATATTTATGCTTTGCATACCAGAAAGCGATACCACCGTAATTGAATGCGCAATCCCAAAGCGAAAGTCCCCAATAAGCTTCTTTATCCGAGGCATCGAGCAATTCGACGCCTGTCAATGTAACGAATGTCATACCCATAGCAAGCAAGGGGTCGTCCTTGCCGAAAAATCGCTTCAGTGTCCAGTAATGAAGGTCGGAGATATTCTCGCCATTCCAGAAATGCCAGATTTTATCCTCGAGATAATGTTCCTGTTCATTGATATTTGTGAAAGGATTAACACCGAATGCATGCTTCCACCAGTATTGAGATGCTATGATTGGACCGGCAACATATTCGGTCGCCAGAATAGACCATCCAACCCAGGCAGGACCGACAGGCTCAGCCTTTTGAGTAGCATTAAAAAGACTGTCACTCGCCTCTTGTGCAATTATACAAGATGCAGCAAAAAAAATAAGTCCGGTCGATATGAAAACATTCTTTAACATTGTTGTTAAATAACGCTTTCGGATTGAATAGTCAAGACAAAATACCGACTATTAAATTACCTGAAAAAATCAGGCAAAAAAAATCCTTAATAAAATTTCCAATTATAATGATTTCCACTCAACTTTTTCCTTGAATTTCAATAAAAAAGTTTTATCTTGAGTTGTGATGAAACTTTTTACAAAAATAATTCTCGTTTTTTCGATACTGGCTTTTTTCTCGTGTGAGTTGCCCGATACACAGGATGAACTCGAGGACCCGATGCCTGCGGTATGGACTGTTCTCTCGCCCTATAATCCTGTGCAGGTTTTCCTGACAAGAGTTGTTCCATTCGGACAGGAAATACCGGAATCTGATTCGCTATACATTTACAATGCGGATATCACTCTCGAATGGACTGACAGTGCAATCGTATTAATCGAAACAATGATTGATGTCGGTTATATGCTTTATCCCGGTTATGTTCCCGAGGATACTTCTTTCAGAGTCGTTACGGGAAGGCAATACACACTTTCAGGAAACACTGATATCGGCGATTTTTCGGAAACTTTCATCGTTCCGCAAAAGCCGTCATTTACAATCAGTCCCGATACATCGGTATTCGATAATGTTCGCCAGACCGCATTCGGTGTCTCGATTGCGAAGGACGATAACGCTTATGAATACGAAATAATCTTTGAGAAAATCGGCGATGACAGAGAATATCTGCCCGATTCGATTGTTCTGATGGATTGCTATGACCTGAGATGGCTCAATAATTCCATTCCCGAAACTGTGGGAATTCCATGGTGCACATTTTACTATGCTTCAGAATATGAAGTCAAGGTTCGAGCACGAGAGGAAAACTACTATAAATATCTCGATTACTATTACTATAGCGGAATGAGTGATGAATGCGATGTCTATCGTTCACCGCCGGGAGGCAGTGGATATACCGGTGTTATCGGTGCGCTGTGCGAATCTGTGGATACTGTCTGTGTAACTATTGGCTATTGAATTCCTTCTGCATATTCCATGTAAATTTTCTCTCAAAGTATGAAAATGAGCAAAATATTTTTCATATCCGATGCGCATTTAGGCGCCGAATCTCAGCAAAAGGAATTGGATAAACGAAATAAGCTTTATAAATTCTTCGATATCGTCGCCACCGAGGGTGAAAAGCTTTTCATTCTCGGCGATTTCTTCGATTTCTGGTTCGATTTCAAAAAGGTCATCTTCTCAGAGTATTTCGATATCCTATGTGAATTGAAAAAACTCAGCGACAACGGAATCGAAATCCATTTTTTCGGCGGCAACCACGACTGGTGGATGTTCGAGAACGGTTTCCTTGCAAAATTCCTCGATGCAGAAATCCATCCGTATCCCATTCTTATCGAGGAAAAAGGTAAGAAGCTTTTCCTCGGTCATGGCGACGGTATCGCGCCATCCGATTGGGGATATCGAAATATCCTGAGACCGATTCTGCGCAATAAATTCTCGATTTCACTTTTCCGACTTGTCCCAGCGGGATGCGGAAGACTTTTATCGAAGCTGGTGTCATCGACGAGCAAACTTTACACCGAGGAACGCGACCTTCATTTCGAGCAGGAATACGAGGACTATGCACGGGAGAAACTCGCCGATGGCGCGGATTTCGTCATTTTCGGGCATCTGCATCTGCCGATTATAAAAGAGTTTCCCGAAGGTCGCTATGTGAATTCCGGTGATTTCTACAAACATTTTACTTATCTTGTGCTCGATGATGAGAAACTTGAAATGAAAACGATAGAATAATTCGATTTGGAGGAAAAAATGCAAAGACTTAAGAATATAATCGTAGTCGGACTTTTCTGGGGCGATGAGGGCAAAGCGAAAATCGTGGATTTGCTGACGGAGAATGCAAGAGTAGTCGCTCGATATCAGGGTGGCGCTAATGCCGGACATTCGGTCGAGGTCGCAGGCAAACGATTCGTTCTTCATCAGGTTCCAACAGGCATTCTTCATCCCGATAAAATCTGCGTACTCGGCGCCGGCATGGTCATCGATTTCCCAAAGATTCTCGATGAACTGTATGGACTTGAAAAACTCGGCATCGATTGGCATGGACGGCTTCGAATCAGTCCGCGGGCAAATCTCGTTCTACCATATCACAAACTTGTCGAGGAAATCGAGGAGCGAAAACGCGGAATCGGCACAACGAAACGCGGGATAGATCCGGCATATCGCGACAAAGCCGCAAGAATCAATGTCCGAATCGGCGAAATCGGACTCGGCAAAGTGCATCTTGTCAAACGGCTCGATAACTGGCTCGACGAAATGGGAACGCTATACGAAAAATCTTATGAAATCGAATTCCCATCTGCCGAAAAAGTCGCGGATGAACTTATCCGTGTCCATGATATTCTCGGCGATTCGGTTCACGAGGTATCGTCATTTCTCGCTGAAATCGCACGGACAACGGGCGGAGTTCTCGCCGAGGGCGCTCAGGGTTCCATGCTCTCGCTCAACTGGGGAACTTACCCATTCGTTACGAGTTCCGAGACGACCGCAAACGGTGTCGGTGAAGGACTCGGCATGGACATGCGATTGTTCGACGAGGTTGTCGGATTGGCGAAAGCGTTCTGCACCCGTGTCGGCAACGGTCCGTTCCCGACTGAAGCCGATGTGCAAACTCAAGCGAAACTCCGCGGCACAGGCGAACACACTTACGATGAATTCGGCTCGACAACAGGTCGCCCGCGAAGATGCGGATGGTTCGATGCCGTCGTCCTGCGATATGTAGCGACTATCAACGGACTCGACGCTATCGCATTGACCAAACTCGATTGTCTGACAGGTATCGAGCCGCTGAAAATCGCAGTCGAATATGAAGGTTCGAAAACATTTCCCGCAACTATCGCGGAAATCGAGCGGGTCGTCCCTGTCTATCGTGAACTTCCCGGATGGCACGAAGACATATCGCAAATCCACAATTTCAAAAAGCTTCCAGATGCGGCGCAGGACTATGTCCGTGCAATCGAGGAAATAGCGAACAAGCCGGTGAAATATATCGGCGTAGGACCGGGAAGAGAAGATATCATAATCATTGACGATTGACGATTGACAATCGACTATTCCGAATCGGAAAAGGAGACTCCGAACTCCATGGTTGATACTTTCAAATGGAAATTTATAACTTTATTCTCCGTGCTTGATACTTTCAAATGGAAATTTATAACTTTATTCTCCGTGGTTGACACTTTCAAATGGAAATTTATAACTTTATTTTCCGTGGTTGACACTTTCAAATGGAATTTTATAACTTTATTCTCCGTGGTTGACACTTTCAAATGGAATTTTGTAACTTTATTCTCCGTGCTTGATACTTTCAAATGGAATTTTATAACTTAATTTTCCGTGCTTGATACTTTCAAATGGAAATTTATAACTTTATTCTGCGTGGTTGACACTTTCAAATGGAATTTTATAACTTTATTTTCCGTGGTTGATACTTTCAAATGGAAATTTATAACTTTATTCTCCGTGATTGATACTCGGAAATGGAAATTAGTAACTCCAATCTCCGTGGTTGACTACTTTTTTTCCGTAATCCATAACTTTTACTCCGTGGTTCATACTGCAATCTCAATGTTTTTCAATGACTTAGCCGAAATCGAGGGTGAAATGACGAAAATTGTTAATATATTTAAAGTATTTCTTGCGGAAAAAGAATGGATGAGGTAAATTCGGGATGAGGAAAAAATGAGCGAAAGAAATAGACATGGCATTATCGATTTGTTTTGTGGAGTGGGTGGATTTAGCCTTTCCGCAACGAGGGCGGGTTTCCGTATATGCGGTGCCGTAGATAACGACCCCAGGATATCACTTGCACATAGGAAGAATTTTCCCAATACAAAACATTTGGAACAAGACATCTCGAAAATTAGCGGAGCGTCGTTGTTAAAGGCTTTGTCGGTAAAAGGAGAAATAACCGGACTAATAGGAGGACCGCCCTGTCAAGGATTTAGCTCGATGGGAAAAGGAAAACTTCAAGACCGAAGAAACGATTTATTCGTCGATTTTTTTAGACTTGTGGATGAAATAGAACCTTTGTTTTTCTTATGTGAGAATGTGCCAGGACTTTTAAAAGATAGTCATTGTGAGTATATAAACCGTGCAAATCGCAAAGTTGAGAAAAAATATTGTATTTTATCTCCAATGCTTTTTAAAGCTTCCGACTATGGGGCTCCTACGATTAGAAAAAGAGTGTTTTTCTTCGGTTATCGGAAAGACTTATCTGTAAATTTCGATGTGAAGGATTTCGAATCGAACGGTTCGATTGAGAAAGTAACCGTTGGAAAGGCACTTCGAGGACTACCAAGGAAAATCAACATTAATGAGCACAATCGAGAAAATGGATGGAGGAAAATAAAAAGGAATATTAACGGTTCTTTCGGTGACTCTTTATGGGGAAAAATCCCTTTTAGTGTTGGCGATCCTTATTCTATAGAAATACTTGAAAAAAGCGATAAAGTTTCGGGATGTATCGGAACTGAGCATACCAGGGAAATCGTTGAAAGATACGAAAGCATACAGCAAGGTGGCGCGGATAATATATCGAGATCTATAAGATTAGACATAAAAGGTTTTTGTCCGACTCTCAGAGCTGGAACCGGACCTGAAAGGGGAAGTTTCCAAGCCGTAAGACCTATTCATCCGACCGAGAATAGGGTAATAACGCCGAGAGAAGCCGCAAGATTGCAGGGATTTCCCGATTGGTTTCAATTCGACGATACAAAATGGCACAGCTTTAGACAAATAGGAAACAGTGTAAGTCCAATCTTGGGCGAGTACATTCTAAGAAAAATAAAAATAATGATAGTGAGGAAATAATATGACAGAAAAACCCTTTATCAAAGCATGGCCTACTAAAGCGTTTTTCATAGAAAATCTTATTAAGGATATTTCACTTATAGACGCTATAAATGAATTGATCGACAATTCGATAGATGGCTTGCGTAAACAAGACAAGAAAGATGATTTCTCCGGATTTTGCGTGAATATCAATTTCACTAAGGATGAATTCATTATCGAAGACAATTGCGGAGGCATAAGCCTAAAGATTGCGGAGGAATACGCCTTCAGATTCGGTTATCCGAAACCCGCAGAAAGAAATGAACCGCGGTTTTTCGGTTATTTCGGTGTCGGTATGAAAAGGTCGATATTCAAAATAGGAATGAAATTTGTTGTCGATTCAACCACAAAAAGTTCTCATTTCAAAGTAGAAGTCGATATTAACCAATGGAAACAAAAAGACAATAAATTAGAAGATTGGCAATTTGATTTTTCAGAAAGGATTGAAAATCAATCAAATGAAATAATTGGAACGAAAATCGAAATAACAAATTTACACAAAGGTATTAGTAATGAATTTAAAACACCAACTTTTTCGGATGACTTAATAAAACATATTCAATCTACACATAGCAATTCTATTAGAAAGGGCATGGAAATAAAGATTAATAATATTAAAGTGCTTGAAATAAAAACAGAGATTAAATTTTCAAAAGACATCCAACCCGCTTTTTTGGAAAAAACCATTAAAAGGGACACTTATCCTGTAAAAGTCAAGTTGATTGCAGGTGTGGGTCTCTCAAATCCCAAAGAAGCCGGATGGTATATTTTTTGCAATGGGAGACTGATTTTAGAAGCGGACCAAACGGATAAAACGGTCTGGGACCGGATGAGTGGTGATATTTCTATACCTAAAATTCATCATCAGTTTGCGAAATTTAGAGGTTATGCCATTTTTGATTCCGATGAGCCGGGAAATCTGCCTTGGAATACTACAAAAAACGATTTGGATTATGAAGCACCGGTCTATATGAGTATTAGGGAGGAAATGGTTGTTCTAACTCGACCCGTTATCGATTACTTAAATAAATTAGATCAAGAAATAGATGAAGAGGAAAGCGATAGAATTTTGACCGCAGCATACGAACAAGCGGAAACTAAAACAGTCGAGGAAATAGAAGAAAAAGTAAAAAGTGCCCCGGATTCTTTGAAAGATAGGTTCTCGTATAATGAAAAACCTTCTGTCAAACAAATAACAAAAAAGACAAGCATAACTTATAGGAAACCGACAAATATGGTTGCAAAGGTTAGAAAGAAAACCGGTGCCACAAGCAACCGTGAAGTCGGAGAAATAACTTTCGACTATTATTATCGCTATGAAATAGAGGAATAAATATGGAGCCAAGTTACAAAAAATTCCATTACGGTCTTCGCCCCGCCAAAAACATTGAAAGAAAAATGATGTGCGAAGCTTTCAGGCGGCTCGCGAATTTTGCAAAACTTGAAGACTATAGATATATCGGTTTCGGTTCCATCTATTTCATAGATTATTGCTTATTACATCGGGAATTGGGTATTGGCGATATGTATTCTATGGAGAAACGAAGTGATGATGAGGCTAGAGTTTTATTTAATAAGCCTTTTAAATGTATAAATATTGAAATAGGCAATTCTAATCAGGTTCTTGGGCGAATTCTTGAATCGGGCAAAAAGACAATTCTTTGGTTAGATTACGATTATGAACTATGTGACAGTATTATTTACGATGTCGAAACATTTATAAGCAAAGCAGTTTCTGGGTGTGTTTTAGCAGTAACTATCGATGCGGAAACTGACAGACTTAAAGAACCAAAATCCGAAATAGATGAAGGTTCCGATTGGCCTAAAAAACCTGTTGAACAACTAAAAAGGCTAGTTAATCCAAATTATCTTCCGCATGATATATCTCCAGAGAATCTAAGAGGGGATACTTTACATAAAACATATAGATGGATATTGAATTCACGCATTCATTATTCGTTAATGAATCGCAATTCAACGAAAGATAGCGAAAATACAATGAACTATAAGCAAATCATGCATTTCATATATTCAGACGGGGTAAAAATGCAGACAATCATTTGGATGTTTTATACAAATAATGAAAAAGAAAAATACCAAAAATGTAATTTTGAGGGAATGGAGTACTTTAGGTCAAATGAGAGCTTTTTCCAAATAAAAACACCCATTCTCACAATAAAAGAAATGGCTGAATTAGATAAAAAAATGCCATGCGAAACAGAAGTAATTACAGAAAAGCCTGATTGGATATCTGAAGAAGAATACAGGGATTATTGTAACTTATATAGGTGGTACCCTCGTTTTACAGAAGTTGATTACTAAAATGGTAGATCATCTTACTAAAGAAAAAAGATCGGAATGTATGTCGAAAATACATTCTGAGAATACTACACCGGAAAGAAAGGTTCGCAAAATAGTGTTTAGATTAGGCTACAGATATGGGCTTAATGTAAAAAACCTTCCGGGAAAGCCTGATTTGGTTTTCCCTCGATTGAAAAAGATAATTCTTGTTCACGGTTGCTTCTGGCATTGGCATAAATGCAAACATTTGCCTAAAACCAATGTAGATTTCTGGGAACAGAAACTAACGGAAAACAGAAAACGAGATAGGAGAACCAGAAGAGAATTAAAGAAATTGGGTTGGGAATCTTTCGTTGTTTGGGAATGTTGGACAAAAGACGAAGAAAAACTTGAAAAGAAATTAAGACGGTTTTTGGAAAAACAACCCAAACTACTTTAAAAACCTAACTAGCAAAACTCGCAAACAAAAAATCAGGAGGTATGAGATGACAATGGCGAAAAGCAAAAGAATCGAGGATTTTTTCCAGCAGGTGGATTTAATCAAGGCAGCCGATGACAAGGCAATCGCCGAGGGAAAGGTATATAAACTTGTCGATGCACAGCGAGCGGAGCACGATACTGTCGGCGATGATTTTAAAGCAAAAGTTATCGCTGTCGCACAACTCGATGCCGCTTACGACCTCAAGGTTAAGGAGAAACAGGCATTCGACAAAGCCGCCGAGGATTCATCACGGAAACTAATGCTCTGGGTGGATGCCGCTTATCGAACCGAATCGGAAAGGATTAATCATACGCTGCTCCTCGATTTGAAATATCCCGCCGATGATGAGAAAGCGAATGTTTATCTTAGCGATGTACTCGATGCGCTCAAGAATTATGACGACCAAGGGGGGACATATCCACTCGACCAGACATTCGTAAATACCTTTACCACCGATGCGAACGGTTTTATCACGACACTCCTGGAATGTGTTGACATGCTCGAAGACCGTCAAAGCAAGATACAAGACCGCGACGATGCACTGCAAACATACAGCGATATAACCGAGAACATCCGCTTCTGGCTTTACAAAATGCTGCCATTCAAACGCGACGACAAAACACTCAAGGATTACGGTTTCACGCCTTATGGCACTCACCATGCGGATTTTCACGCGCCAAAGGATTTCGCTTATGATGAAGCAACAAAGAGGTTCACATGGGACAAGGTCAAAGATGCCGAGGGTTACGAGGTGGACTTTCGCGAAACCGGCGCATCCGGCGACTGGACGAATATGTATGAGGGCGTTGAGAATTTCACCACGAAAAAACCGCCTGACCCGGGGGAATACGATTTCCGCGTGCGTGCTATTGCTGAGGACAAACAAGGCAACTGGAGCGGGGTGATTTCAGTAAATTTTCATAACGGCGGTGTGTTGCCCGCCCCGAGCAATTTCAAATTCGATGAAGTGAAGCAGGAGTTCTCGTGGGATTACATGGAACTCGCGCTGTTGTATCAACTGGAGATTTCCCGCGATTCAGGACAATCGTGGACGCAGGTTTATTTCGATGTTGACACTTATTTCAATGCGGGACATCTGGACACGGGCGATGCGCTGGCGCGGGTTCGCGCTCTCGATGGCTACCAGGAGCCGGGCGATTGGAGCGATCCGCCGCTCGAAGTAACATTCGTACTCCTTCCGCCCGCATTTCTCGCGTATTCGCAATACAAGAACGAGTTCATCTGCAACTGGGTGCCGTTAGCGACCGGCTATGAGTTCGAGATTTTGGACGACCCCAGCGCGACATGGGAGCCGCTTTACAATGGTCCGAACAACCATTTCGTCTATGATTTGAAATTCGGCGATTGGAAAATTCGTGTGCGCGCTTGGCGTGGACAGGATTTTTCCGTATGGACACCGGCAATCGTTGTGAACATTATCTTCAAGGCGCCGACCGGTTTGCTTTACGACCCGAGTGCGCTGAAAATCAAATGGGATAAGGTTCCGGGTGCGGCGCAGTATCATCTAATGAATGAATCGAGGAGTGTGAATTATATCGGTGCAGACAATCAGTTAGACATCGAGTTGCTTGCGCCGGAGAATTTCCGTGTCCGCGCCGGCGATGATACAATGCTTGTCTGGGGACAATGGAGCGCATGGACGATGCTGGGATAAAAGAAAGACTTTAACGCAGAGAACGCAGAGAACGCAGAGAAAAGAATTGTAGAGACAGGTTTCAAACCTGTCTCTACTTTGCGAGCTTTGCGGTCTCTGCGTTAAAATTCTTCGGGGTGTGGGGACGGATTACGGATAACTGAGAACTCACCCTCGCATCATCATATCTGCGACAGCTTGATAGCGAGCATTAGTCTGTTCGACGATGTCTTCGGGTATTTCGGGCGGGTTGCCCTCGCCGCTCCAGCCGACCGAGAGAAGCCAATCTCTTACGAATTGCTTGTCGAATGCCTCCTGATGTTCACCCGGCTCGTAACATCCGACATCCCAGAACCGCGATGAATCGGGCGTGAGTATCTCATCGATAAGAATAATGTCGCCTGCGAATTTCCCGAACTCGAGTTTCGTGTCGGCGATGATTATACCCCGTTCGAGCGCGTATTCGTGAGCGAACTTGTATATCTCGAGACTTGAATCACGCAGGATTTTAGCGGTTTTCTCGCCTATAATTTCGCCGAGCCGCTCGAATGAGATGTTCTCATCGTGAGAACCTTCTTCAGCTTTTGTTGCGGGAGTGAAAATCGGTTCTTTCAGTTCCTGCGATTCGACTAATCCCGATGGCAATTCAATCTCGCAAATATCGCCTTTTAGCTTATATTCCTTCCATCCCGAACCAGCGAGATAGCCGCGGATGACACATTCGGCATCGATTCGCTCCGCCTTGCGGACAAGCATCGAGCGTTCCTCGAGCTGGTCGCGATATTCGTGAAGCCAATCGGGATAGTCATCTACCTCGTGGAAAACGAGATGATTTCGGATAATCTTTTCGGTCAATCGGAACCAGAAAATGGAAAGTTCGGTCAGAATTTTACCTCTTCCGGGAATCGGTGTCGGCAGAATGTGGTCGAATGCGGAGACTCTGTCGGTTGCCACTATGAGAAGATAATCATCTAGGTCGTATATGTCGCGCACTTTACCGCGGAAATCGGGTTCTCTGTCTCCGAGTTTTGTCTTCGTTATAGAATTATTAAGCATTTCTTACCTCTTCATTAAACTTTTGTTTCCTTTTAAATCCGGTTTCTAAATATATGCGGAAATGAAAATTTCACAAACTTATTTTCCATCTTTCTCAGATTTTTCCCCGAAATCCTTGTAAAGCCAATGATACGTGCAATAAAAACCCAAAATTCTTTTTGCATAAATCCTTGTCTGGCGATAATCGAACAATTCACTGCACAGGATAATATCGGTTGTGTCGGGACAAAATTCAATCCACCGGTCAACCGGCTTGTCTCCCGCATTATATTCCGCGAGTGCAAAATGCAGACGACCTCTGTTTTCCAATAACTCCGCGAGAAGCCGCGCACCAAATGAGATACTGAGCTGATAATCATAAAGCATCTCCGGCTCGAAATCCTTCACTTTAAGCCATCCTGCAACAGTGCTGCCAGTCGATGGAATGAACTGCATCAATCCTCGCGCATTCGCATAAGAACGGGCATGCGGGTCGAAAAAGCTCTCCTGCATCATCGTCGAAAAGACGAAAAACGGGTCGATATTTTCCTCGCTCGCACGCTCCTCGACGAACTTGGGAAAAGGCATGATATACTGCAATCTCAACAATTCCTTCGGCGGATTATTTATGTCCAAGCACAATGACGCTCCTTTCTTCGCGGCAAGCGAGTATAACCTGAGTGAGTAATAATATCGCCATAATTCCAGCTTCATTGCGGGTGAATTTCCGAATACTCCCTGTCCTTCAAGCGCCTTGAACGCAGACCGGGCATGTTCTATAATCCCCAATCTTGCGAGATGCTCGGCTCGATTTTTTAATTGATTCTCCGGTATCGAAACAAGTTGCTGCTTGTAGAGTTCATTGAGAGTTCGTTTCGCCTGTTCATAGATTGAATCGATTGTAAATGCTGGAAGCTCAAAAAAGGAATCCGGTTCGTAAAAAGTAAAATCAAATTGCTCTTTTGCCATCCATACAAAGACATTCTGTCGAGGTCTTTCAGCCAACCACTTAATGACCGAATCCGCCGATGCTGTATCACCCGATGCTAAAAACACTCTCGCTTCCCAGTATGTAAGCTCATCGATAAAATCGGGATTGTCAAACTGCCTGCGATACCGTCGGAGACAAGCGAGAGCGCTATCTGTCGAATCGGCATGAATATAACCGATAATCGCCCACACAAGCCCGATAGAACCATCGTTCCCACCGATATCATTCTTGGCTATATTCTTCCCGATTTCAGCAAATTCATACCATTTGACATCCTCCTGAGCGATGTATAATTTCTCCTTCAACACATTAACTCGTGTAGTATTGTTTTTGCATTGAGCCAATGCAGAATCGAGAGCTACACCGGCGGAATCGAGTTCTCCAAGTTTTCTCTGAACCTGCCCGATTCGCCACCAAAGCGATGGTCTATTGTAGCTCTTGGCTTTCCGAAGTTCACGGAAAAATTGCAGTGATTTGGAATATTGTTTCGTTCTGATGAGACTGACAGCATAATAATATTTCAGTTTCGATTTTTTATCCAAATCTTCAATCTTTGCAAACCATATCACAGCGCTGTCATATTCTTTGGCATAATAAAAAGATTTCGCAATGAGGATAATTTCATCCTGCGATAGTTCTTCGATTGTTCCGAATTCACTTGCAACTTCTATTGCAAACGATCGAAACTCCTTCTTTCCGGCGACATTATTCAGGATTTCAGTAAAAATCTTCCTCGCTTCGGCAACATTACCTGTATCCCGAAGACATATCGCTCGATTGGATTTATATCTCCATTTGCTAATCAATCCGGTTTTATAAAGAATATCGAGTTCGGAAAGCGCTTCGGTCTTCTTTCCCATTTTCCATAGAGATTTCCAGCGAATGTATGCAACCTTGTCGATAAGTCCGGGGAGCATGCCTGCGCTCTTAGCAACCTGATACGCAAGCTCATAGTCGCCGTTCCTGTATGCAGAACGAGCAAGATATACTGTTACCCAATCATTCAGGTCATAATCGAGAGCGAAAAGATATGCAAAAAGCGATTCCGCACGGGCATTTTCACCGAGTTGAAAGTTGGCATATCCGGCAAGGAATATTCTATCGAGAGTGTCGAGATAAACGGCGGTCTTTAAGCTTTCAAGAGCTTCCGTCCAACGCATCCGATATATCAAATCAGTGCAGGGATTAACCAGAGGTGGCGTCCACAGAATTTTTTCAGCGTCTATTTGCTGTTTGGATGTATCAGCAATCGCTGTTACTGTTGAATCTCGGTTCGCAATAGAATCCGCTTCATCTTGCTCTGCGAATGCCATGCATCCAATCCACAGAAGAAGGAATAAAACCGCAAACAACAATATGTAATTCTGCTTAATCATATTACTGAAAATAAATTTGATAAAGAAAGATAAAACATTAAAATTAAATCGGAAAGAGAAAAGTCTATATAGAAATAATTTTGGAATCCGCAATAAAAAAACCCGCCCCTCATAAAAGAGAGGCGGGAAATTTACAGGTTTTCAACTGCAATTACTTAACCAGCATCATCTTTCTTGTCTCAGAGTATTCACCTGCTCTGAGTCGATAGAAATAGACGCCTGTTGAAATTTCACTGCCATCATTGTCGAATCCATCCCATCTGACCGAATGCCAGCCGGCTTCAAGCTCAGTCGAAACAAGATTTCTCACTATACGACCGGACAGGTCGAGAATCTCGAGTTTCGTATCGGAATCGACAGGAATAGCGAATGAAATCTCAGTTACTGCATTGAACGGATTCGGCACATTCTGCGTCAAAGCGAATCTGCCGGGAACCTTGTCATCATCGGTTTCGAGAACACATGCCGAGACAGTTATCATGAATGTGCGTGAACCATGATAGGTGAATGAATAGAAGTCCGTCGAGCGCATGTCGATATGAGCGCCCGTAGCGTAATCGTACAGGTCAAAAGCATATCCGGCATAAATCTGGTTGATACCTTGTGAGCAGTCTTTGTCATCGGGAGTATGGTTCATAGCCCAGCGGATTAGGACATCCTCGCCATCGGCAACATCGTTGACCTCAAATGTCCAGACTTTGACATCGCCATCAGCCATCGGCGCCCGGACATCTCTCATCAAATCGAATCCGTCAATAGTCAGGTTAGCAATATCGCTTCCTGCTCCGGCTATCGGAGGAACGAGAGCATCATGTTCCGCATCGAAATAATCCACAGCTTCAGGACGGACTGCGATGTAGTTCCACTTATCAATTTCAGTATCCGCAAGAACCTCGAATCTGAATGTGAAATCAGGCATAATCGTCTCAACCTCAGATTTTTTCGCAAGGCTTGGAACGAATGAATCCATGCCAAACGGCAGAACTCCAGTAACATCCGGTTGGACGACAACAAAGAAACCAAGATACGGGTCGATAAATTGTCCAGCGCCGGATGGGAATCCGGGACTATAACTTCCCATTCCTGCCTCGGTCAATGAATAATAAATCGGGCTAATACCGAAGAACGATGGATTACCCACAATCATATCCCAATCAACCTCGTAATTCACTGGATTGCCTACAAGATTCCATCCCGACATTGTCGAGCCGCCATAGTATGGAAGTGTGAGAGTCAAAGCATTATAATATGCTTCACCGGCGACATCGAAATGAGTATTGTTATACCATGCGTGAAGGTAATAACCTCTTCCTCTTTCGAAGGCTTCCGGCACATCGAATGCAAATCCTTCGGCATCCCAGGCATAGATATTTGATACGCCGGGTTCATTGTAGAATGGAACAATATCATCGCTAAGCTGCATATAGATATTGTTCGGAGTAGGATTCACCGGGACAGAAATCAAGCTCCAACCCTTAGGAATTCTCCGTGAAACATTTAAAGTCAACGGATACTCGTATGGGTCGCTGAATATCATGTCTTCATTGCCAATCCAGATACCGAGTGTGAAATCATATTCACCCGGCGCTGTATTATCACCGGAATAAATAGCGAAGTCCTGACATTCACCCGGTTCAAGTGCAACCATGTGTGGAGTAACTCCAAAGCCCGCTGAATATGGACCATCGGGAATTCCGCCGATACCGTAAACTTGATATTGGTCAGGTGTCGGGTCATAGAAAGAACCCCAGAGTAAGTGGTCGGAACTCATATCCATTCCATAGATAGTATAATCCCAGAAAGCATCTGTCTGGTAATTGATATAGAGATTTACATCATCGTAGTCTGTGTCAAGCTCGACGAGAAGCCCAAATACCAGTGGTGCATTCGCCCAGAGTGTTCTTCGTTCGGTATCGTATGCAAGACCATAAATGCACTCATCTCCCCACCATGGTGGAAATACATTCCATACGCCGAGGAAATCACCGGGAACAGTCCAACTCTTACCGCAAACTCTCCATACATTACCCACCGCATCGCCGAGATAGAAGACATCTCTGCCCGGGTCGTATGCAAGTCCCCAGCAAATTTCGACATCCCAACCGGAACCAACAGGTGCAAAGATAGAATCAACTATATCGCCGGTATTGGGGTCCCAGGCATATATCGCATGAAGACCCGGAAGTATCTGCCACATATATCGTCCATCGAATGCCACATCCGCAGGTGTGTACCAGAATCCTGTGAAAGGGAATGTAGAATGGAATAATCC
>Ga0114918_10002056_pt1 | contig 18037 bp, 23 predicted proteins | sample LantaG_FD_87015 | JGI IMG/M metagenome (GOLD analysis project Ga0114918, IMG submission 87015) | Deep subsurface microbial communities from Baltic Sea to uncover new lineages of life (NeLLi) - Landsort_02402 metaG | ecosystem: Environmental > Aquatic > Marine > Oceanic > Sediment | place... | reverse complement strand
CACCCCCGAAGCTTTCGAAAATAGTTGCGAATTTCAACTTCTGTAGATCGGCTATTGTTACGGGGGCGAAGTTTGGTGGGGTGAAAGATCATGTAACCTTCTTTTTCAATACCTCGTGGATCTTCTCGTGCCTTCCAAAAACAACGCGCAAAATCTGAAACATCCACTATATCCTTATCACACATTCTCACAAAGATTGGAAGCAGATGATCATCAGCAATTGTGGTGTAACAACTGGCTACGGAAAAGGGTGGTTCGAACATTTTTCGAGCAGCCATCTCTTGAAGTAGGGAAGCAGTGAGCGTAAAACATCCCCCTTGGACCCCCTCCCCGTGTGTGTAATTGGGCCCGGGTTTTCCAAATGTTTTCTCAAAATTCCCTTGGTTCTTATCATAGATTTTCTTCCAGTGTGAGTTTGAAGGGCGATGACAACCCAGTAAACCGATCTGGGAATTCGTTATTCTATCCAGTAGTTTTCGATCTGCTCCGGGAGCAATGTACAGTGTATCATAATCAATCGATTGCAAATGATTGAAATTATAAAACTGGCGAAAGTAAAGGTATGATTCAATCAGTAAACAAAACAAACCCGCACCCCACCCCCACCTGTGATCAGCAACGTAGACTTGATTTTTACCAAACAAACTTCGCATTTTTTCTGAAAATTTTGGGGTGTCACCATCTACTGCAAACACCACTTCTGTTTCAGGAGAGGTGTTATACTGCGCCGCCTGGTAAGTATCAAACACCAAGATTGGATCGGCATGACAACGAATCACTATAAGTAGATCAAGGTCTTTCATCTGAAACACTTCCGGGGTTCCCACAGCCTTTTAGTTTCGTTCGGAGCATCCTTTATGAATTGTGGTAGTTGTTTTGTTTTTGGAGGACGCCACCCGTAAAAGTGCTGAATAACACCACTATATGGAAAACCATAATCCTGCGACAAAAACCCTATAGCGACCCCTTTCACATTACTGATAGCAGCCATTAAAGGCGGCATGTCTCGAAAATGATCAACCTTCCAATACTTATTCCACAATTCAAAAAACCTCTGAGAAGCTTCGTTTCGACGAAAGACGCAAACGCCTCCTTGATACACCAACGGGTTTCCCACAACAGCAAATTTTGCCAATGCTTCTTTGTATATGGGCGTCGCTAACCTTTGATCACTTTGCTTTCTGGAGTAAAAAGGAAATGCTACATCACAGCTTTTCAAAATTTCAAATGCAAGCATAACTTTACTTGACAGGATCACCGTATCGCAATCTGTATAAAGCGTTTCATCGAAGGGCGTAAAAGAACACATCCTGGTCTTTACTGCTCGATTTTTTTGATCTCGAAGTCGGAAGTAGACAAAATCCACCCCTTTACATTCTGACCATTTTGAATGCCTGTTTGATTCAGGAACATTGGACAAAACGCAAACAGGAAGACTTGAATGCTTTCGCAAAGCTGCTACTGAAAAAGCAGCGGCCTTGTCATATTCATTTCCGAACGCCACATATAGATGGCCTTTTGTCATGTTAGCAGAGCATTCAAGTATTGATTGCGTAATTGCAGATTCAAATGACGAATTTTTCGAGGGAGCACTCGCTGCTCGTATTTGTTAACTTTTTTGAAGGGAGTAGTCATAGCATGTTGTGCAACTCCAAGATATTTACAAATCCTCCTCGACACACTTTCAGGCATCACAGAAGTTTCACGAGAAGAGCCGACGATGTCTTCATAAAAAACTGTAAGTGCTTTATCCTTCAAAAATTGATGCCAAGGGAGAATTTCATCGGAAAGACGAGACATTAAACTACTAAGCGAAACGGGAGTGAGCAGTTCTATAGGAAAGTCTTCTTGTTTCTCCGTGGTGTACTTATATCTGTTCTTCGTTCGTTCAACCCTCAATACCCCGGGGGTTTTCTCTCCTTTGCATGGTTTCCCTTTTCTATCACAATCCCATATTAGAAGATCACCTGCATCAGTGTGCACTTTGTGGTAAGGCAACTTTCCACCTGTTTTTACAGCGTGTTTAAGAAGAAGATTTGAAATGGCAAGCTCCAACAAATCTTTTCGAACTAGATGTATTAAGCGGAAGGGGGAGTCAGCAGTGAGCAACGCTTGATCATGAACATGATTATACTTGATCATGGCACCTTGCCCCTCTTGGAGCCGATCAAGCCAAGGAATATCCATTGCTTCTCCAAAACAAGTTAGATCTGGGTGAGAATCAAGCATAGAAGATAACATATGCGAACCCGATCGCGCACGAGAGATAATCAAAAATTTCATCAATCAACCCAGTCCCATCTGCCAGGACCGTATTTTTTATCAAATTGCTTGCTCTTTTTGATACAAGGAAGTAAAGGTGTTTTTACAGCATTCCCGCCAACAAAATGCTGAATGATATGGCTGCGAAGATGCCCATAGTCCTTTGATAATGTGCCTATTGCAACACCCTCTATGTTTTTAGCAGCACAAGCCAAACACATCATTTCTCGACCCCTTCCAAATTTGTCCCAATAAGTATTCCATAAGCTAAAAAGTTGTTCAACAGGAGCATTCTTTTTGAAAACGAACACTCCTCCTTGGTACACAACTAAAGGCAGATTGATTGAAAACATGTTCATTGCCTCGCGATACAAACGCAATACCTTTCCACCTATCTGAAAAATTCTGTCGATTGAAAATGCAATATCGCAAGAATTCAACAATTCAAACGATTTCAGAAATTGTGAAGACTGAATAACAGTATCGGTATCGGTAAACAAAGTTTGATCAAAAGGCGTGTAATACACAGCCTTCGTCTTTATGTCACGATTTTCTTTATCAGGAAGCTTAAATCTACGAAATGAAACCTTCGTAACCTTTGCCCAAATATCACTTCTTTCCTTCTCACTTCTGTTTGTTAATACCAAGATGGGAAGAGATGAAAAACGTCTTGCTGCAAGAGCGGAGTGTGCCGCTTGCATATCATATTCTTTTCCAAAAGCAACATATATGTGACCCCTTGTCATACCCATGACCCATTCTTTTGTCGATGTTCCCATTGGTTGGTTTGGGGGTTGGGTCGATAAGCTACATAAGAAGGTAAGTGCTTAGATCGAGCATTTCCATGTACAGATTTTACAATCTTGCTGTTGTGCCTATTGTAATCATTTGATAACAAGCCAATACTGATTTTACCCATGCATGTAGCTGCTGTAATTGCTAATGCCGGCATATCTCTTCCGCGCCCTGTGGCATTCCAGTATTCGTTGAATAACAAAAAGAACCGATGAACCTTGTCATTCTTTTTGAACGCACAAGTACCGCCACCATATATAGTGAGTGGCTGCTTGGGGTGAAAGCCTTCGCGAGGAAACTGTCGAAGTAGCTTCGAAAAAAGAGGACGGGACTCTTCCGGGATCTCGTTTTCACGAATATTGTGTCTCCAAATTGGTAACAAAATATCATTCTGCTTAAGCAGTTCAAACACCTCCATAAATTTTGATGAACAGATCAAACTGTCAACATCCGTATAAAGTGTCTCATCGAAAGGAGAATACTGGCACAATAATGTTTTGGGAACTCTGTTACTCTCATTGGGCATCGAAACGTAAGAAAACGTTACATTCGAAAGCTTAGACCATTCTGGATGACGGGATGCTACGGGAACATTGGTAACTACATGCACAGGCAGGCTAGAAACTTTTCGAAGGTATGCAACAGAATGCGCACCAACCTTATCATACTCACTTCCAAACGCCACGTATAAATGGCCCCGGTTTACAGTCGTAATGCTTCGAGAACTTTCAATGGGTTTTCTGATCTTCTTAAGCGGATGTTTCAAGTGGAGAATGTGCTCCCACCCCTCTTCCACTGACCAGGGGTTTTTCTTCTTGGAAACAAGCCACTCTTCCGGCTGAAACCATACTTTTCGACCTTTTCCGGATTGCAAAGGTCCGAAAGAAAATAACTTATTGTACTTTTTTCGTAAGAAATCAAAGGCATCTGTATCTGCCCATGAATCGTATCCTTGTATTTTGAAGATGCCCTTGCTCAAATAAAGAGTGTACCACTCTTTGACAAAATCAATCACTCGTGGATTTTTGAGAACGTTGAAGAAGATGACGCCCGTATCCGTGGAAATTCGTTGTCTATCTAGATAGCAAATATCAAACTGACTAATATACCCCGTCAGAGATTGTGAAAAGGGCTTTTTCATGTAACAATCACAATCTAACCATAGAAAAATATCCGGCGGGTTATGTGTGACGGCGTGCCACATTGCAGCTGTTTTGCGAAGAAAGAAAGGGGAATTGGTATTGAGATACGTTTTTCCTTTTGCCCATTCAGGATATGAAATTATAGATTTTAATGCGGGGACACTCTCAAACAAATCCAAATATTCAACACCCTCTATTTTATCAACTTCGCAAATAGTTCGACCACTCATTGGATGAGTGTTTTCCATGCTATTTTCATGATATGCAAGGATTGTACTTTTTTCACAACGTGCTACAGTTTGTAAAGCATCTTTACCCGTCGTATAGTACAATCGTCCGCTAAAACTAGTGACAATTTTCATTGCGTCTTTTCTTGTAACCGCAGCGAAAAACCTCTTCGGTTTCAAACAAATTTCGCATCAACGGTGTTTTTGTACCTTCTTGCCTAAAGAAGCCCGCCAACTTACGAGTTTTAGAGCGGTCTCTTTCAATGGTCATATCTGCGCTACCTGTATCATCAGCAAATAAAAGTTCTGTGCTTTTAATTCGAAATTTTCGAACCTGCAATAAACGTCGTTTGAAATCCTCCCAATCACTATACCAAGGGAAGAAAGCTTCTTCCCATCCTTCACATGTTAAAACTGCGTCAAGCGGCATTACAGAAAAAGGGGCAAACTCTTTAAGAGTACCATTTCTCCCCAGCTTTTGCCCTTCTAAGATAGTGTTAAGGGAAAGCAACGGAAGTATATCTTTGAGAACTGTGGGACGAAGAATCCAATCACCATCTAATCGAACCATGAATTGTGCAGTCTTTGTACAATTATCCAAAGCAGCATTTCGAGCAATCGGGTAGCCCCACCCCTCTATTCGGTTTTTGATTCGAACTATCTTTTGGGGAAAAGTGGAAGTGATTGGAGCCAGGCAAGGAAATTTATTTGCACAATCGTCACAAACAATAACTTCAAAATTTTTGTAAGTCTGCTTTTCAAGACTCGCAATTTGTTGCTCGTACATCTCCTGTGGACCCTTAATGGGAATTTGTATTGAATATAACATATTGCGCCTTCTAGTACCCATACTCGTACACTATCTCCGCGGGAACGGTTCGACGAAGAATGGGTTGTTTCGTAGATAATTTTGCAAGTCGCTTTGTAAGATTTGCATTCACCTTATCATCTCTTTGAAAAGGAACGTCAGTACCAATGCAATCCGCCAAAAAAACACCAACATTTTTGTCTTGCATTTTTCGAATTTTATTCATTCGACGCCACAAATCTTTAACAGAATGCCCATACCACGGAAAATAGATTTCATCAAACCCCCCGGAAGCAAGAACCAAATCAAAAGGCAAAATCTGCAATTCTGCATACCAGCGTTCTTTTACAACTACTGCCTCACTGTTAATGTATCGTTTCCATCCGTGTATGTTAGTATGTGGATCAAGATATGGACGGGTGTCTTCAAGAGAAGAACGATGAAGGAACCAATCTCCATCGATGTAAACCAAATACTTTGCAGCAGGTGTTGCAAAATCGATGCAAACATTTCTCCCTATAGAATATGCCCAGCCCTGGGGACGGGGGCCCATTCTTATCAATCGATGGGGAAAGGATGTTTTTACAGGTTTCAAAAATTCGTGGTCAGTAAAATCATCTGCTACTATCAATTCAAAATCCTTGCAAGTCTGTTCTTCAAGTGCCCTTACACAATGCTCATATCTGTCTTGACTGGTGCGCAAAGGAATTTGAACTGTATACAGCATCACATTCTCGCCCAAACCATTCCGTATCGTTTCATATCGTGAGTGTTAAAAATTAGCTTTTCCCATGTATCATAACAAAGCGTATTCAATTGACTTCGTTGGTATTCACCGTGTGTCACTGCGAACAACTTATAACCAATATGTTGTAAATGTTCAACACATTGGATGGTTGCTTCAAATAATTCTTCCGCCCATTCAAAACACAGTAAAGGGATAGGGTGAGAAAGACCTTTGAAAACACTTAGTTCAAAACCCTCTACATCAACCTTAGCAAATTGAGGAATTCCATAAAGGGCAATGAGACCGTCCATGGTCACAACTGGCACACGTATTGGTGTTTTCCAACAAGAAGTTTTTGCAAATCTTGATTTAGTCATCCAATCAATAGAGGCAGTAGAAAGCGTATTTTCATCACTGACGTAAAAATCTAACGTGTTACCCTCTACATCTGCGACGGCGGCAGAAACAACAGTAACATTCTTATCTTGAAATCGTTGTTTCAACTTTTTGATAAGGCCCGTATTTGCTTCTACACAAATCACTTTATCGAAATCATACAAAAGCTCAACGGCTATCTTACCTACATTTGCGCCGATATCAAACGCCATCATAACAACACCCCTTGGTGTTCAAACTCTTTCAAAACAAGCGGCATTACCTTTTGAGAAAGGTGTGTACCATCATAGTAGTAATACATATTTGTTGTCCCATCTGATAACAAGAGATCATCAAAAACACAAATGAAAGGGATGTTGCCGGGTAAAAACTTACGTAGAGCATTGTTAAATTTGCGCGTTACAGCATTCCTTTCAATACAAGTACCGTCAGACGGATTATTTTTGTCAGGTACGTAATCATCGGGGTGTGTGGCTGGGGCATTCCAAACCATCGTTTCGAACCCCATATCTTTTACCTTAACAATGAGAGAGATGTATCTCTTGACACATTCATTCACCAGATCTTTAATAGGTCGATTTTGAATCTTTGCTTGCTTTAGCAGATGTAATCGACAGTCTATCTCTCCAAAACTTAAAAGAACACGTTTATCAGGAATTTCGTTTAACACCTGTAACAAACGGCGATGTCCGCTGGTCCTCGTCTCAGGCTCACAGATTTTATATGCCAAACATCCTCCCAGTCTATATGCCCTCGCCCATGAAAGAATGTTTGATGATTTCTTGCTTGGCCAATGTGCCACACCTTTATCGGTCCCGGCAAACAGGCCAACGTGGCTATCACCTATGCAATGTATCATATGTTTTTCAAAACAAATACAGGTTGATGATTCCCTTTTCTCCCACAATCCTTTTTCAGATCACGCTTTTTGTAATCGTAGCAAGCCAGTACTTTCCAACCTTTCATTAACATTGGCAAACGAATAGCCCCATAAACACGATGTGAATTCCACACAACTGTATCAAGGCCCACAGGAACAGACAAGAATAGCAAACCGTCTTTTCGAATCGTGTGTTTAAGATCGTTCATTGCATCAAGATCACCCTCCGGATTCAGAGGATCGCCATATCTTCCTAGACCATCATGCTCAAGCGAAGAAATTGAAATGGCTGCGTCAAATTCGAATGGGTCTTTTCTAAATTCGCTGACCGTTAAAACCTGCCACTGTTTTGCTTCATTATTGATTCTGTTGTATTCAATAGTAGTGGGCAAAGCACCGTGGCTGAGGCACATCACTTCGTACCACGGTTTGATCGAACCCACTACTGCCACTGACATTCCTTTGATGGGATAGTCTTCCAAAGCAGTATAAAGCTGAACATCGGTTCGTTTATAGTAGTTGTTTTGGCGTTCCTTAACCATTTTTCTGTATTCTTCTACTTGTTCTGTAGTGAAAGAATTTGTCTTTGAGCTGATACCATTTCTATAATCGGGAACAATTCGTATCTTCCCTTCAACGGTGTATCGTGACATAAGCTCAACTGGCATTTGCTGCGGCGGAACGGTAAACTGCTGTTCAAAAACAAGATGATCTACTATCACGTGCCGTTCATTGTGTTTCAATTTTTCAATGGGGTCGAGGGCGATCTGAAAGCCCCTCCGCCATTTATCATTCAAGAAGCTTTCATGAATGTTGCCACAGGTATTCTTAAGGACCTCGGTCTGAACTTTGTTTATAGCAAGGTTCACAAGGCGGGATGAGGGGTAACACATCATTTCAGGAGCGGGGAGAGGCGTTGCTGCCATCGCAGATTCAAAAGAGTTCGGATTTTGGAAATTAAGCGAGGAAACGTACCCTTGCAAATCTTTTGCTCGAAAAACATTCCCATCCACTGACATAGGATAATTCCATCCTTTCAGCTCGCAACCCTTCCACGTCCACCGAGTACCTGGTATAGCTTTTTTTACTTTCCTGGCATCGGCTGTGATATCCTTACCAAGTCGAAGGGAGAGACACATTACGGAACTGTTGGAAGCAAAATCTTTGAAGACCTTATCATATTGAAGTTGTTTCTTAAAAATAATATCATCCACCAAAAACATGAGAAAAGATGATGGGTCACAGTCAAGCACTAACTGTTTTGTCTGCGATTCAAAATCCGTTTCACACAACCACTTTACATTTTTGCTTTGTGGCCGAAAGGAAAGTTCACGATACCCATTCTGAAAATCAGGGTCTGCCTTATACAGAACAACTATGGAATGTGGAATCTTGACTTGCTTACAAATAGATCGCAGAAGGGCATCGAGTTGACACGCCCTATTCTTACTAAAAACAATGATATTTAACTTGTTACTCATACCCGTATCTCCTGGCTAATCTTTGGATTTCAACACACAATTTATCATCAATACTTGAAATGTCATCCCAAGTAATCATAACGTAGTCTTGTCGGGTTTTTCGTGAATCGGTTTTGAGATTTCTTTGAAACACTTCGGGATCATATTGTATGCCCACCTTTCGACAAAATTGCTCGAATACGACGGGGAGGGCCTCTACTTGGTACGTCCACTGTGCTATTCGTTCGGATTGCAGATTCCAGTAGTACCAACACTTTGCGCATGCGAGAAGTTGTGTTTTTCTGTCCTGTTCTTTAACCTTTTCTCGACGCATATACGACCAGGAATGCTTTCGAAGCTCAGGAACGCACTGCTTAAAGAACTCCCAGGATTCCTCACCAGCAGTATGAAGGGATGAAATAACACCTAGAGGATGCCGCACTTGATGAAAAACGATATCAAAATCTTGAAAGGTTACATTTTGTGGTCCACGAGGGGGTCGCTTATCAAATGCAAGCAACCAAGACGCAATACCATCTTTTCCTATCCAGCTTTCATGGCCTAGATCAAGCGATTGTTTGCATTGTCCCAAAACACTACAAATGTAACTGGTGCCACTTCGACCACATCCTGTCACCAAGAGCTTGTGCTTCTTCATTCCTGGTCCTCTCCTCTTAGTCTTTCAACCCCAGCTCACTTTGACATAAATTGGGAACTCAATTGCATCAGCTGTTTCCGATGTGAGCTCAAAAGACTTTTTTGCGAGAATTTCAAGATCAATCTTTTCTTCAAAGCCTTCCCATTGTTCTTCCTCAGGGGCGTGGGGTTGCTCTTTCAGGAATGTCATTACATCGGCACGAACAAACTCTACAACCTGTTCAGGATTTTTCAACACAATGCCTCTCAAAGAACTCGTGAAATCACCTTCGTACACAGGTGAGCTTACGTATACAACGACTTCACGTTCCCCGAAGGTCTCTAAACCAACAACTACCTCTTCCCCCTCTTCTCCCGCAATCTCGCCGGCAACATGTGGACCTATAATCTCTTGCTCGGGTTCCAAGAATCCAAGTTCACTTCCTGCTGCCCATTCAATGTCTTCTACATTCCATTCATTAGGGAGGGGTGGGCCTTCTCCTTCTCCTTCACCCTTCTCTTGCAAAGCAACTAAGAAGGGATGAACATGCTTAATGGCATCATTAGCACCTCGGGGTCCCACGGCCATATTATCGGCTACCTTCAATATCATCAGCATAACAAATTGTGCATCATCCCAATCATCAACCAAATCTGCCATATCAGAAGGAACGTCATGGTGGTGTGCAACCAGCTCTGCTACAAGGGCATTGGTTTTGATATCGTACGCATCAAACAACTCATTTACAAGATCCATATTTGTGTGACCAGGAAATGAATATGAACCGGGGCGTTTCTTGGAAGGCTGTTGTGTGGATATTTTCCCTATATCATGAAACAACGCAGCGGCACGAATATGTTGTTTGAACTCATCATAAATCTTCATGTATTCAGGATCGTCTAAATGATCAGCGAGTGCTTGCGCCGCTTTGGGGAGGGAATCGAGAGCCAACTTAGTGTGTTTCCACACACCACCCTCCATGTGGTGATCGCTGATTATATCATATACAGGGTTTGTCCGGTCCCCATGTTGTGTACGCTTCAAATCACGAATCAACTCTTGGACTGATTCATCCAGTGTGAAGGTATCGATGAGTTGTGTGATCTCTTGTAAGCGCACGTTACTCCTCATCACCATACTCGGCAATGTAAGATCGCATTGCTTCATGCCATTCAGGCACTCTGTTAAGCACATTGACAATCCATCGTTCTATTGCTTCAACTGCGCCAGGATTGTCGTCGAAAAAATCTGCGAAAGAACCGTCGTATCCTATGGCATTCAACATTTCTTCTACCATACTCGCACCATTAAGAGTGGAGATGATATCAACGAATGAACTCCACAAATCACGACCTTCACTACTCGTCATTCCAGGAACATTACCTTCCTTTACTGACCTTTTGCGCTGTGTAATCTGAAGGCTTTCGGCGGGCGGGACTTTTGGCGTTTTCAACGGGCCACTCCCTCTGAGAAGCGAGCCTGATGCCGTTTCAGACCCATCAACCACCGTAAAGCGGAAGTAATCATCCTCACGATTCGTCCCCTTATCAATCTGTCGCTCAGGTGTGTTGGTATGTACAAGGACCGTTGGAGCCGTTGTGAAAGCTGCTGCCCCCTCAACTGCCCCTAATATCCATCCTACATTAAGCTTACGCAGTACCGTGCTGAAGGTTCTCATATTCTGCCCTTCAATTGCGTCTGCTATATCGTACACTGTAAGTCCTTTGTCACCTTCTCTTATTGATCTTTTGCGCTGTGTGATCTTTATACTTTCAGTAGGCAGATCCTCAATGGGCATAACACCCGAAGGAGCTCTAACTCGAATATCAAACCAGTAAGGCATTTCTTCGCCTTCATCATCTACAATCTCAGTTTCGAGTTGGTACCACATAATGCCGTCGGCACCCTTCCACTCAGCTTTAGTCACATGAAAATTTTCAACGGCCTGATCAATTTCACTTTCGGAAGCGGTAGTCCATGTTTCATGAATCAGCTCGCCGCAAAGATTGATAAGTGCACGCTCGGTTGTGCCCGAAACATTTGATTCCTCCGCCACAACCTTTTTCGATTCACCAAGTACAGATTTAATGCCTGCGGCCTTCATAAGCTCATCGTATGACTGAGGGGCAAAGCCACAATCTTCAAGTGCTTTCTGAAGTTCCCCCTTGACGTTTTCGAGATCTTCTTTCGAAATGTCATCAAGGAATATGTTAATACGAGTGCGAATACCCTCATCCAAATTTGAATGTTCCTGAATAACACCTGTGTTGTGGCACTCACCTGCCAATATGGGTTTTACCATGTCACGAATATCTTGCATCTTATCCTCCTGGTGTTTTTGTTGCCGGTGATGTAATTGGGATGTGTTTATTAACTATAGTGAGAACCACTCGTTCGAGATTATTGGCCTGCTTTTTCTGTAATGCAATACTCCAAAGACTGGAAATACCAAAAAACATGAGCACAATTGCGACAACAGAAAGAGTTCTATGACGCCGAGCAAAAGCAATAACCCCTCTATCTTTAGCGATATCGTCCCGTTCATGTTCTTTGAAATGCGCTACAATCTGTCCACGACAAGCATTTTGCTTGTTTGTTACTTCCAGCACAAAAACTGATTGTTCTGCAAGTTTCCAAATGATACCACGAGTGGCTCCACCGTTTCCGTATAGTGCAAAGAAGATATCATGAAGAATATCTTCGGTTGAATGGACACCCAAGTTTGAAGGATCACACTTAGGCTTCTGAAACATTTCAAGCTCATGCTTGAACACTTTCATAAATTTTTCTTTTGAACTGTCAATGTTTAACTCTTCAGATAAAGGTGCCATTGCTCCCTCCTTTAACTAACATCAGCCCATTTCATTGCTGTTTGCAGTAAATGGTTGTAGTCACCACTCATTGCTTCCCTTTGGAATTCAGACACTTCCTCAGGCGAGTAACCAGCCTTTTTCAGCGCTTGAGAAACCTTGCCCAGTATTGCAAATGCGTTACCATCAGCACCTACCAATTTGACTTTGGGCTTTGTTTTCTTTGCGGGGGCGAGTTCTTCCTCAGGGGCCGGTGCTGGCTCCTGGGTGGGTTCAGTTGTCACAGTCTTTTTGATTCCAGCTTCTTTGCCTGACAAAAATGCCTCTACATCCGCCATCAACCCGTCATCTCCTTTATAGTACTCTGTGTCATAATTCTCAGGAAAGGCTGGCTGATCAGTTCCTTGCGTACCTGATCCGCTGCACTCTGGGCAAGGTGAAGAATCTACATTGCCTTCTTCATCCTCATCTTCTATCTCTCCGCTGCCTCCGCAATATTCGCAGTCCTCCTCATCCTCCTCCTCACTGGCGCTTTGAACTTTCTCAAGAAGTTGTAAAATCCATTTGAATGTGTCATACTCTGTATGGGCACCAAAGAAATCAATCAACCACTGAATATCACGCGGTCCATAACGATTGTACCACCACTGATCCCATCCACCATTTTGGACCTGATAATTCATATTCCCGATTCGAACGGCAATCTGTTCTTTTTCGGGAAGTTCTTCAACAAACTCTTCGGAACTTTTTCCTGCCAATTCCCCACCTTCTTGCCACTTATCATAAGCCGTATTCATCAGACCTTGAAAAATAGGGTGTTCTTCTTTGGCTTCAACTACTACTTTAGTAGAACCCGGAACCAGTATTTCCTGAATGCTGTTTCTATTCACTTTTTCTCCTTGTCATCTGCATTGAGAATGTGCTCAATTGCGCGTTCAATCGTTTCTTGTTTGCGAGGACGCTTAGCTTTTTTAGCCCCTTGTTTCACAACCTTAATCCAGATATTATCATCACCACGATCCCCAACAGCAAGTTCAAGCCCGTGGATAGCTAGTTCAGAATCAAATGATTGTAAAAGACCTTCCAAATCTTTCCAATCGGAAGCCACCCATTCGCCCTGCAACTCTTCCAGATCTAAATCAGCAATGTCTACATCTTTCATGTTTATTCCCCCTATCATATAAAAATACAACTTTCTTTCAACAACCAACAACAGTTCTGAAAATAAGGTCGCCGCCACATGCCCGAGGAGATGAGGAGAAAGCAGAGGTGGTGGCGACCAAATCACTGCAGTAACAGATTTATAGCCTCATGTTTCAATCCACGCCCCCACCTGGGGAGCGACAAAAATACCTGTTTTTCAGTTATCATTCTCTTCATCTTGTCGATCGATACAAAAGAGGGGTGAATGATCTCTTTTTGATAAGTTGTGTGATGGATTCATCCCGGGTATCCCAGATCCATCCACAATTCTTACACATCGTTTCACCTGTGGAAATTGTCTTTGAATTGCTTTTCGAACAGTTAGGGCAGGATGGTCCAATGGGTACTTCTTTTATTTTCTTTTTGGGCAGGGGCGCTTTTTCAACATCTGCAACATCAACGTGTATTAAACCGGTTTCAAGTGCATCCTGTATCCAGTCATGCCCTTTACGAATACCGGCAAGATGAATCGCCTGCCGCTGACTGTTAGCAGAAGTGCGAAGAAGTTCCTGATCGGAATCTTTGTACTTGAAAATGAAGAGGTTCTTTTCAGACAGTGCTTCTAAAACGTAATACCCGTCGGCACTAAGGACCTCCGCCGGATAAGGACCCAAGACAGTTTTGTATCTATCCAAACTACGAATCATGTAAACAGGCTCATCAAATTTTACACCCCTTTTTACAGACTTTACCACAAAGTTTGCCTCCCCGTTTTTGTACAAAACATCTCCTACTTCTAACTCAGGGAGTATCATACATCAAGCCCCAATTCATATTCCATACCGCCACGTCTTGATGGCACCGCTTGTTGTTTCACGATCCTCAATCTTGAAACCAGATGCTTTGAGAAGGTCGTTGACCTGCTTGTTAACGCTGGCTTTGCGAACCTTGGGGCCTTCCGACAAGAGAACAGCAAGGGCTTGATCAATTTTTGCTTCTTCTTTGTAACGAGCGTTAGGAGGAGTGTCTTCCTCTTCTACATCGTCATCTACATACCCTGTTTCAATACTGATGTTACCCGCCCCAGGAACTTCGTTCCACAACTTGTCTTGAAGCTCATCAGGGGTTAACTGCGTATCAACTTGAAATCCCCAACCGGTGGAATTTCGAGTCCATCCTTGGCCGATGATATGCATACCGTTTTCTTTGAACCATTTGCGGAATGTGTTCCGCCACCCCTGCCCTACATCGACCCAAACTATTCTGTGATCTTTCATTTGAAGCACTCCAGTGATAACCATTCGGCCTTCATTACCGTCCACCAATCGGTTGCAAGTCCTTGTCGAACATAATCATAAGGGAGCCAACCGTAACCCCCTTCTCCCCAGCCCTCACCCCATGAATTAGCGATTCGAAAAGCACCTGTGCAACTTCCAATCTTGTACACATCATTATAACCAACAGCGCAAATTGCGTGGCCGCCCTCGGCCCTGTCAGCAGGACCAGGAAGAAGAATATCAGGAGAATTGCCAAGATTAGAATAGCACACAAATCCAAACATGCAAGCACGATTCGCCGCTAAATTGACTTTGATAGAATCAATTGTTTTTTCAGATTTTCCGTAACGATCCAAACGGTAGTAAGTAAGTGCTTGATAATTCTGAGCAATAGCATAATGAAAACCGGTGGGCTCTAAATTGTAGTTTTTGATGTCATACTTGAAATATTGCTCGGGAGGAACGCCAAACATTGCCATGGCTTGCATCGTTGTTCTAAGATAAGCGCCCGAATCGCCTTTCTCCCCCATTAGATTTCGTGTGACTTTGTATAGAAAACGAGGACTCAAAAGTCCACCCTTTAGATTTGCAATGTTGAGATAAGTTTCATACATTGTAGTGGCTGCAAAAGCAGTACATGATCCAAGTTCGCCTTGATCTTTAATGGTTGAAAGTGAAGGAATCATATAACGATTAGGGATCTTTTTTCCTTCTTTGTTTCCGAATGTTTCTCTCCTTAATAGAAAAGGAACAATCGCATCAGAATCAACACTGTAATCCCGGGGATCTGCAAAATCTCGAAGCCATCCAGTAGCAAATTTCATTCTTTTTTCGCTTCCTCAACTTCTTCAAGCACTTCTCCCAAGAGATCATCAATGATGTCATCATTGATTTCCTCAGAAACATTCGTTGCTTTTTGCTTTCGAAAAGCGAACATAACTCGTTCAATAGCCTGTTCTACAGAATCTTTCATAAACCACCTTCGTTGTATTATACAAAGAGGTATTTCACAAAAGGATTTGTTTAGAGAAAAGGTTGTTTGACAACCTCTTGCATCAGCCATTTGCAGATGCAGTCAACGAGAGACAAAGCATTAAGTTTACCTACTGCCTCTCCTGCTTCATTGTAGATATAATCATCGGTGAAGCCCGAAGGCGCAAAGCTAACAAAAAGCCCTTTAGTACAAAAAACTGAAAGCGGTATTCCATATTGTAAGCCAATCGATACCGCTGTTGCCCATTGATCTATCAAACCTTTTAATGTGTTACCGTGACGAGCGAGTTTGATGAAAAGCTCCCCTGGCGTATCATCATCAAAAAAGCCAACAGTGAGATACAAATCAATCTCACCATCTTCTATTACATCTTCATTTCCGCATTGGGAACAAATATTTTTAACAGGTTTTGAATGAACAGTGAATTTATGTGTAATGGAACGACGGATGTCAGAAAGGTGTCTTCGTTCGGGAACAACCATGATCACACTAACTCAGGATGGGAATATAATCAATGAGTGACTCAAACCCATACCTGTTAAAAAACTGCAATAATTCTTCGTTTTTGCCACAATTACGTTCAAGAGAAGGGAGATCAGGAATGTTATCGTCCATTCGTTTCAAAGAAAATGCAAGCAAAACTCGCTCTTCAAACTCAAGAATAGCCGCATGTCTCTTTGGAAGTACCACACCCTTGGCTTTTTGCTCCTTCAGATACTTCAAAAGATTGTCAAGAGATTTGTGCTCGATTATAAGCTTACAAGCAGTTTTGATTCCTATCCCGTCCACACCAAAAATGTTATCACCACTATCTCCTGTTAAAGCGCCAACATCAATCCATTGCTGAGGAGCAGACAACCCAAATTCTTCTTTGTACTCCTCAAACGTAACCACTTTATCATGGTGATCATCACGAATAACAATACCGGGTTCAAGAAGTTGATAGTAGTCTTTATCAGAAGTGACGATGATTGTATCACTTGAAGAGTTCATAACGTATGTAGCAATAACATCATCTGCTTCGTAACCCTTCTTCTGTACCTGCTGACAAGATGTGTACTTTAACCCTTCACGAAGTGGGTTCCATTGCCGATTGATCTGCCATCTAATAAGATCAATTTCAGGAGTGGCATCCTCATTTTTCATGCGGTTGCCTTTGTAAGGCTCAGGTATAATCTTTTGCTTGACACCCTCAATGCTCTCTTCATCACGTCGTTTGTGCCCCATATCCCATGCAATTACTACATGATGGGTAGGAAACTCTCGTTTGATCTTTCCAAGGGAATTGAAGAAACCATACATCGCCCCTGTTGGTTCATTGTTGAACGTTAGATCAGAATGAACATGGGCATTTCGATGGAGCAAATGGTTACCATCAATGAATAGGCATTTCATGGATTTTCTACAAGCTCCTCTAGATTTAGGGTGGTGGCTTTTACTTTTGATCTTTCTTTTTGTAGTTTACGTTTTCGTTTTCGAATACAACGATCACAAGCTACCAAAGTGTGAGTTTGAACATTTCGACCTGTAAATCCTCTGCCAAAACACTTGCTGCACTTTGGGTCGGCTATTTCAGCCAGCTTACCAAGAACAGCTCTCAGAGAATCTTCCAGAATCTGCCCCTCATCTTTGCGAAAAAAATCAAGCAGGCTCATCTATCCCCTTTCGTATTCTTTCGGCTTGTATCCAATTTCGAATTCCTTTGGTAGCCTGTCGTTGCTTATCATGCCCCTCACTTGTTAAACTACAGGGCCTCTGAACACGATACCAATATGTCGGCTCAGGAACATGTATTGTTTTACAACCTGATAATGCAATCAGAAGAACAAGTTGATAATCAGAGGACCTATCAAAATGGGGATTCAGATGAATACCTTTTTCGTATATGCTTTTTCGAAAGAACCTTTGATGACTGGCCTTCCACCAGTTATGATACATCATCGCACGCCATAAAGAAACCCCTTCTGGGAGGGGGCGACTCCATCCAACCCCGCCTTTGCTTTTAACAAACTTTGTCCATACAAACCCGACTTCAGGATCAACAAAATGTTTCAAACCCCATTTTAATGATTTATCAAGCAAAACATCATCGCTGTCCACAATAGTAACAATAGGACCTTGCGCAGACATTACACCCACATGTGTTGCATAAGTAACACCTTTGTTTCGGTGAATATCTATCACACTCACAGGGTGTTTTTTCTTCATGTAAGTGTGGGCAATCTTGCTTGTGTTGTCAGTGCTACCATCGTTTACAACGATGATATCCATGTCCTTATGTGACTGCTGCAAGATTGAATCAAGGCACATCTCAAGATATGGATCGGTATTAAATGCGGGTACCACAATTGAGATATGCATGTAGTATTTTACAACTACAGCGTTGGGTTCGTCCAAGTATCCCCGTCACCAAACATTCGAGCGTAGGTGATAGAAAGATCCCTATCATCACCACCGCCTGATGCGCGAATTCTGAGCT
>Ga0114918_10002055_pt1 | contig 18043 bp, 30 predicted proteins | sample LantaG_FD_87015 | JGI IMG/M metagenome (GOLD analysis project Ga0114918, IMG submission 87015) | Deep subsurface microbial communities from Baltic Sea to uncover new lineages of life (NeLLi) - Landsort_02402 metaG | ecosystem: Environmental > Aquatic > Marine > Oceanic > Sediment | place... | reverse complement strand
TCCGACGCGACAAAGACGGCGTGCCCGGCAAAGTGGCTGCCATCGAGTACGATCCGAACCGCAGTGCCCGCATCGCCCTCATCCACTACCGCGATGGCGAAAAGCGGTATATCCTCGCCCCCGGGGGTCTGGAGGTTGGCCAGACCGTCATGAGCGGCGAGAAGGCTGAACCGCGCACCGGCAACTGCCTCCCCCTGGCGAACATCCCGGCGGGGCTGCCGATCCACAACATCGAGATGCGCCCCGGCTCCGGCGGAAAACTCGTCCGCGCCGCCGGACGCGCCGCCACCCTCAGCGCCAAAGAGGGCAAGTGGGCCTACATCACGCTGCCCAGCGGCGAGATGCGACGCATCAACCTTCGGTGCCGGGCCACCATCGGCGCCGTCGGCAACAGCGAGCATCAGGCCGTCCGATGGGGCAAGGCCGGACGACGCCGCAACAAAGGACGCCGGCCCCACAGCCGCGGCTCCGCGATGAATCCGGTCGATCATCCGATGGGCGGCGGCGAAGGACGCCGGTCCGGCGGACGGCCGCCCTGTTCCCCAACGGGCGTCCTGGCCAAGGGCGGCAGAACCCGGCGCCGACGCAACCCGACCAACGCGCATATTATCCGTCGCCGCGTCAGCAGGCGGTACGGTGAGGTCAAGATTCCCAAGTAAGGTTCGAAACACGTGGGACGTTCGGCGAAAAAAGGTCCGTATGTGGACGTGAAGTTGTTGCGGAAGGTCCAGAGGATGGAAGCCTCCGGTGCCCGCGACCCGATCAAGACGTGGGTCAGAGCCTGCACGATCGTGCCGGAGTTTGTCGGCCACACCTTCATGGTTCACAACGGGCGGACGCACATGCGCGTGTTTGTGACCGAGGACATGGTCGGGCACAAGTTGGGCGAGTTCTCCCCAACGCGGCTCTTCCGCGGCCACGGCGGACGCAGGTGATCGCCAACCAGGTGACCTGGAAGGGTGACCGGCTTGTTGGGCGCTTCGGGTCGCCCGACGTACCGGAGAACCAAAAGGCCGAAGGCACATGGGGTATCGGGCAAGCCATCAATACGCACGCATCAGTCCGAGGAAGGCGGGGATGGTCATGTCCATGATCCGGGGCATGCCTCTGGAAGAGGCGCTGCGGGTCCTGGACTTCAGCCCCAGACGCGCCGCCGCCCTGATCGCCAGGGTCCTTCGCAGCGCAATGGCGAACGCCGATGAGCGGGAGGCGGACCTGGAACTGCTGTACGTCGCCGATGCTCGGGCCGACCAGGGGCCCGTCCTGAAGCGGATGAAACCACGGGCACGCGGTTCAGCCGACGTGCGGCGGCGGCCAACGTGTCATCTGATTGTGGAACTCGAGGAGGCCGGGAAATAGGCCTCGCCAGGTAAGGCAGCCGAAGTATGGGACAGAAGGTTCACCCGACTGGTTTTCGCATCGGCATCACGGAGCCGTGGCGGAGCCGATGGTATGCTCCGAAGCGGACCTTCGGCCAACTGCTGGTCGAGGACACGCGGATCCGCTCCTTCGTGAAGCGCAACTACACCTTCGCGGCGATCGCCAAGATCGAGATCGAGCGGACCCGCGAGGAGGTCAAGGTCATTTTGCATTCGGCGAGGCCCGGACTCATCATCGGCCGAAAGGGCGCCGAGGTGGACCGCCTCCGCGAGCAACTTGAGGAACTCAGCGGCCGGCGCATCACGGTCAACATCGTCGAGATCGCCAAGCCCGAACTCAGCGGCCAACTGGTGGCCGAGAACGTGGCACAGCAACTGGAGAAGCGGGCCTCGTTCCGACGGACGATGAAACAGGCCGCAGACACCACCATGAGCGCCGGCGCCAAGGGCGTCAAGGTCCGCTGCGCGGGACGACTCGGCGGGACCGAAATGAGCCGCGCAGAGGTCACCAGCCGCGGCAGCATCCCCCTGCAGACCCTCGACGGACACATCGACTACGGGTTCGCTCAGGCGTACTGCACGTACGGCGTCATCGGCGTCAAGGTGTGGGTTTACAGGGGCCTGTATGCCGTGAAGGGCGAGGAGGCCGCCGATGGCGCTGATGCCAAAACGGGTTAAGTTCCGCAAAAGCCAGCGCGGCCGCATGAAAGGCAAGGCCCAGCGCGGCAACTTTGTGGCGTTCGGCGAGTTCGGGCTTCAGGCGATGGAGCAGGCGTGGATTACCGCCCAGCAGATCGAGGCCGGCCGTGTGGCAGCCACACACTTCCTACGACGCGAGGGAAAACTGTGGGTCCGCATCTTTCCCGACAAGCCCGTCAGCAAAAAGCCGCTGGAAACACGCATGGGCAAGGGCAAGGGCGAGCCGGACCACTGGGTGGCGTGTGTGAGGCCGGGACGGATTCTGTATGAACTGGGCGGCGTGCCGGAAGACCTGGCGCGAAACGCCCTGCGGCGCGTGGCACACAAGATGCCCATCCGTACGCGGATGGTCCACCGTCGCCGGGGCATCTGACGAATGGGCTGGCCTGCGGGCCGCACGGCGTGTGACCCGATGAGGATGATCGAGATGAAGGCGCACGAGATTCGCGAAATGTCCGACGAGCAGATCCTGCAGGAACTGATGGCGCTCGAGCGAAAGGTGTTCGACCTCCGGACACAGGCCGCCACCGAGGAACTCACCGTGTCGAGCGAACTCGGAAAGGCCCGTCGCGACATCGCACGCATGCGGACCATCCTCCGAGAGCGTCAGTTGGCCGCCAAGGCCGACGCCGACGGCAAGGAGACAGCAACCGTATGACACGACCGCGCGGTAACCGACATCGTTTGCGGGGCATCGTCGTCCGCGACAAGGCCGCCAGGACCGTTACGGTCCAGGTGACGCGCCGCTTCCGCCATCCGAAGTACGGCAAGATGGTTCGCAGGAACACGCGCATTGCGGTCCACGACGAGACGAACGAGGCCCATGTCGGCGATGCGGTCGAGATCGTGTCGTGTCGTCCGATGTCGCGGACGAAACGCTGGCGATTGGTGCGTGTGATCGAGCGCGGCCCGGAGGGGCCGCTGGTTACAGGCGTCGAGGAGGTGGCCGCGCACGATTCATCGGAGGCGCCGGTGTCGGACGTGCCGGCCGCCGAGGCGCCCGCCGCCGAGGCCCTCACCGAGGAAATGCCTGTGGCGGTGCCCTTCGCCGAGGAAACGCTTGCGGCGGAACCGTCTGACCAGGGGGCCGCCGACGCTGAGGAAACACCGGCCTCGTAGGCCGTACGGAGTAGCGTTCGATGATTCAGATGTGCACCGTGCTCGACGTGGCGGATAACACCGGGGCCAAGACGGTCCGGGCGATCCGCGTGCTCGGCGGCTCAACCCGCCGCCGCGGGTACACCCGCAGGACCGCCGGCATCGGCGACATCGTGATCGCTTCCGTCCAGAAGGCGACCCCGAGCGGCGAGGCCAAGAAGGGCGAGGTCGTCCGGTGCGTTGTTGTACGAACGAGGTATCCGACGCGGCGGGCCGACGGCTCGTTCGTCCGCTTCGACCGCAACGCCGTCGTGCTGATCGACAAGGATGGGAATCCTCGCGGGACGCGCGTCTTCGGCGCCGTGGCTCGTGAACTCAGGGAAAAACAGTACATGCGGATCGTCTCGCTCGCCAGCGAGGTGGTCTGACGCACTCACGCAAGGGCAACCATGCACATTCGACGCGACGATACGGTGGAGGTCATCGCCGGCGACGACAAAGGCGTCCGGGCCAAGGTGCTCAGCGTCGATGCCGGCCACGGACGGGCCATCGTTGAAGGCGTTAACCGGGTGTACAAGCACCTGAGACGCTCGCGGAAGAACCCGCAGGGCGGACGGCTCGAAATCGAGGCGCCCGTGAAACTCTCGAACCTGCTCGTGGTCTGCCACAAGTGCGACAAGGCTGTCCGCGTCGGCAAGCGCAAGGACGAGGGCGGCAAGAAATTTCGCGTGTGCCGCAAGTGCGGCGCTGATCTCGGGGAGTTGTAATCCGTTATGGCCAGACTGCTCGAACAATATCGCAGCGAGATCGTGCCGACGCTCCAGAAAAAACTGGACGGTCGCAACGTCCTGAGTCTGCCGCGGCTCGAGAAGATCGTCGTCTCGATGGGTCTCGGCAAGTCACGCGACGAACCGAAACGCACCGAGGCCGCCATGCAGGACCTGGCAACCATCGCAGGGCAGAAACCGGTTCTGACGAAGGCCAAAAAGAGCGTGGCGGCGTTCCACCTTCGCCAGGGGGTGGTCGTCGGTGCCAAGGTCACGATTCGCGGACGGCGGATGTACGAGTTCCTGGACCGGCTCATTAACCTGGCCATGCCGCGTATTCGCGACTTCCGGGGCATGGACCCGAACGCCTTCGACGGACGAGGCAGCTACTCGCTGGGCGTGACCGAGCAGTTGGTGTTCCCGGAAGTCCGTGTGGACGACGTCAAGTTTCAGCAGGGGATGAACATCACGATCGTGATCATGGGCAGCCGGTCGGACGAGGAATCCCGGAGCCTTCTGGAGGCTTTCGGGTTCCCGTTCAGCCGGGACCAGTAACCTGTGTCGGAGACGTTATGGCAACCAAGGCCCAACGCTTGAAAGCGAATCGGGAGCCGAAGTACATGACGAGGCGGGTTCGGCGGTGCGAACTGTGCGGACGGCCCCGGGCGGTCTATCGCAAGTTCCGCATCTGCCGCATCTGTTTCCGGAACCTGGCTCACCTGGGCCAGATTCCGGGCGTACGCAAGGCTTCCTGGTAAGACTCGAACGATAGGAGTGGGCGGTGAATACAGACACCATCGCCGATACGTTGACGCGAATTCGTAATGCACTCCAGCGCCGAAAGGCTACCGTGGACGTGCTCGCCTCCAACACGTGCCGGGGCGTCCTCAGCGTCATGCGGGCCGAAGGGTATGTCCAGGGCTACGATGAAATCGACGACGGGCGGCAGGGGATCATCCGGGTCCAACTGAAGTACGGCCCGGACGGCGAGCAGGTCTTGACGCACCTGAAGCGCGAGTCCAAGCCGAGCCGGCGAGTCTATCGCAAAGCGTCTGAGGTCGTGCCCGTTCTCGGCGGTCTGGGCGTGGCCATCTACACGACGCCCAACGGCGTCGTCAGCGACCGACAGGCACGCAGGCAGAACGTGGGCGGCGAATTGCTCTGCACGATTTGGTGAGATTGGCGCCCGTACGGGCCACGAGAGGATACGATGTCTCGAATTGGGAAACTTCCCGTCCCTATTCCCGACAAGGTCAAGGTCACCGTCCACGACCGCACCGTCAACGTCGAGGGACCGCTCGGAACGCTCAACTGGACGTTTCCCTACGGGATGACCGTCACCATCGACGACCAGAAGAAAGAGGTCCGCGTCGAACGCCCCGATGACCAGCGGCGGCACAGGGCCTTGCACGGCCTGACGCGCGCCCTGATCGCCAACATGGTCGAGGGCGTCACCAAGGGGTACGAACGCCCCATGGAACTGTACGGGACCGGATACTCGGTCAACGTTGAGGGCAAGAGAATTGTGGTCCAGTGCGGGTTCGCTCACCCCGTCCAGAAGGACATCCCCAACGGGATCGAGGTGGCCGTTGACGTGCCGAACACGCGCGGCAACGACACGCCGGCACGTTTTGCCGTGAAGGGCTGCGACAAGCAACTGGTGGGTGAGTTTGCGGCCGAGGTGCGGCACATCAAGCCGCCGGAGCCGTATCTAGGTAAGGGCTTCCGATACGTGGGCGAGCAGATCCGCCGCAAGGCCGGCAAGACGTTCGTCGGCGGCGCACCCGCGTAAGCAGGACGAGAACGGGCCGAGGCCCTCTGAGGATCGTTACATGGCCGACATCAGGCACAAACGGGCGAGGCTGAAGCGGCGGCATCACAGCATACGCCACAGGATCGAAGGCACGTCCGACCGCCCACGCCTGTGCGTCTATCGCAGCCTGAAGCACATTTACGCGCAGGTGATCGATGACCTGGCCGGCCGGACGCTGGCGGCGGCCAGCACGCTCAGCGAACCGATCAAGGGCGAACTCAAGAGCACGGGCAATTGCGACGCCGCCGCCAAAGTCGGCGAACTCATCGCCGCACGGGCAAAAAAGGCGGGCATCAACGCCGTCTGTTTCGACCGCGGCGGACGTAAGTTTCACGGCCGTATCAAGGCCCTGGCCGAGGCCGCGCGAAAGGGCGGCCTGGCGTTCTGACGCGACACCCCAACGCCGGGGGCGGAGGACGATGACGCGTGGCTACGGAAAAACAACGCTTCTTCGGAGAAGCCGGTGACCTCCAGGAGACGGTCGTCACCATCAACCGGTCGGCCAAGGTCGTCAAGGGCGGCCGGCGGTTCAGTTTCAGCGCACTGGCCGTCGTCGGCGACCGCCGCGGACGCGTCGGCATGGGGTACGGTAAAGCCAACGAGGTGCCACCCGCCGTCGAGAAGGGTATTGCCGAGGCCAAGAAAAACCTCGTTAGGATCCCTCTGAAGGGCGACAGCATACCGCACGAGGTGATGGGCCGTTTCGGCGCCGCCAGGGTGTTCATGCGGCCGGCCGGCCCCGGAACGGGCGTCATCGCGGGCGGCGGCGTCCGGGCCGTCTGCCAGATGGTTGGCATCCGCAACATCCTGACCAAGTCGCTCGGCTCGAACAACCCGATCAACCTGGTCAAGGCCGCCATGAACGGACTGGCACGGCTGAAAGACGCGAAGGAAGTGGCGCGGCTTCGCGGCGTGCCGCTCGATGAACTCGTTCCGCAAACGCCGCAAGAGCCCGAGCCGCACCCTGAAACGGAACCCGGAGCGCACCACGAGCCGGAGACGCAGCCCGAACCGGAGCCGGAGACCGCGACCGAGGCTGCCCCCGACGAAGCGGCCGACGCCCAGGCCGCGAGCGAGGAACCCACGACGTGAACCTGACCGATGTCAAGAAAAGCGCCGGAGCACACCGGTCACGCAGACGGGTCGGACGGGGAATGGGCTCCGGCAAGGGCAAGACGTGCGGCCGCGGGCACAAGGGCTCCAAGTCGCGTGCCGGCTACTCCCGCAAGATGACTTACGAGGGCGGCCAGATGCCCCTTTTCCGGCGCCTGCCGAAACGCGGGTTCTCCAACGCACGGTGGGCCGTGCCCGTCACGGTGATTAACGTTGAAGCCCTGAACCGGTTCAGCAAAGGAGCCCAGGTCGGGCCGAACGAACTGCGCGGCGAAGGGCTTATCAAGGGGCAGTTGTATCGCCTCAAGGTGCTCGGCCGCGGAGAACTTGAGAAGGCTTTGACCGTGCGGGCCCACGCGTTCAGCGCCGGCGCCGCCCGGAAGATAGAGAAAGCCGGCGGAAAGGCCGAGGTGATCGAGGCGTGATCAGCTCCATTGTAAATATCTTTAAGATACCGGAGTTGAGGCGCAAGATCCTCTTCACGGTGCTCATCATCGCCGTGTACAGGGTCGGTATGTACATGCCCATACCCGGCACGCATCCGCTCTACCTCAAGGGCCTGGTCGAGCAGGAACAGTCGGCGGCCGGCATGGAGGGCGGGGGCGGCATCGGCGGGTACCTGGCCTTCATCGCGCGGATCACCGGCGGCAGTTTCGGACCGTTCCTCTTCTCGCTGGGAATCATGCCGTACATCAGCGCGTCGATCATCCTTCAGTTGCTGACGCAGGCGATTCCCAAACTCGAAAAACTCGCCAAGGAAGGCGAGAGCGGACGCAAAAAAATCAACGAGTACACGCGATACCTGACCGTTCTGCTGTGCCTCATCCAGGCGACGTTCATCGCCAAGACCGGCCCCTACGGCGGGGGCCAATCCGGATGGCGCGGCGACGTCAATCCCGTCATGTACTCCCTCGTCTGCATCACGGCCATGTGCGGAGGGACGATCCTCCTCATGTGGCTGGGTGAACTCGTGGACGAGTACGGCATCGGCAACGGCATCAGCATCATCATCATGGCGGGCATCGTGGACCGGCTTCCGGCCGTGGCACAGTACCTCGGCCAGAACGCGACGCTCGAGTTCCTGAGTTTTCAGGCGGCCGAGAAGATCGGCATTGAGACCGTCTTCCTCATCGTCGTCATGTTCGTGGCGGTCATCGTGGGGGTCATCCTGATTACGCAGGCCCAGCGGAGGATCCCGATTCAGCAGGCCAAGCACACGCGGGGCCGCCGGACCTACGGCGGCCAGAGGCAGTACCTGCCACTCAGGGTGAACCAGGCCGGCGTCATCCCCGTCATCTTTGCTTCCAGCCTTCTGTACCTGCCGATGTACCTGTTCGGCATGTTGGCCACCAGCACCCAGGGCACCTGGGCCTGGCCCGTCATGCAGGAATTCTCCGATGCCTTCCGGTACGGCAGCCTGATGCACCTGCTCGTTTACGTGGCCCTGATCTTCGTGTTCTGCTACTTCTGGACGGCCATACAGTTCCAGCCGCGCGAGATGGCCAACAACCTCCGCGACTGGGGCAACTTCATCCCGGGCATGCGCCCGGGTCGCCGCACCGCCGACTACCTCGAGAAAGTGATGAACCGCATCACTTACGTCGGGGCGGCGTTTCTGGCGTCTGTTGCGATACTGCCGATTACCGTCAGCAGCCTGACCGGCGTCAGTACCCTGATGACAGGCTTCCTGGGCGGTACCGGGCTTCTGATTATTGTCAGCGTGGCGCTCGACGTGGTCCAGCGGGTCGAGTCGCACCTGATCATGCGGCACTACGAGGGATTCCTGGCCGAGGGCCGGGTACGCGGACGCCGCGGTTAGGGCGCGGCTTTGCGGCAGGAGCGCCAGAAGCGTGCGACTCGTTTTCATGGGCCCCCCGGGGGCCGGAAAGGGAACCCAGGCCAAAGCGGTGGCCGAGAAGTACGGTGTCACGCACGTCTCCAGCGGCGACATCTTCCGCGCCGAGATCGCGGGCAACACCGAACTTGGGGGGCAGATTAAGGCCTATCTCGACAGCGGGGCACTGGTGCCAGACGAGATTACGGTCAAGGCCGTCGTCGGAAGGCTTGGGGCCGCTCGCGGTGCCGGTGGATGGCTGCTCGACGGCTTTCCACGGACACAGGCGCAGGCTGAGGCACTCGATGAGGCACTCGAAGACGACGGCGAGAAACTCAGTGCGGTCATCTACCTGGAGGTGGACAACGAAATCATCGTCAAGCGGATGGCGGGACGCCGCGTCTGCCCGAATTGCGGGCGCTCCTACCACACCGAGCACATACCGCCGAAGGTCGAGGGGACGTGCGACGCCTGCGGCACTCGCCTGATTATGCGCGACGATGATAAACCCGAAACGGTGCGGCAGCGACTGGCAACGTATCAGAAGGCCACGACGCCGCTTATCGAATACTACGACCGGCGCGGATTGCTCATCCGCACCGACGGAACCGGAACCCCTGACCAGGTCAGGGCACGGCTCTTTGAACAGTTGAAGGAAGTGGAGTGCGGCTGATGCGAGCGGGTATGCCATGAGCATCCGTCCCAAGAGCCCCGACGCCATCGGGAAGATGCGGGTCGCCGGCCAGGTCGTGGCCGAGATTCTCACGCGGCTCCGGCAGATGGCCCGGCCCGGTGTCACCACCGGCGAACTGGACGCCGAAGCCCTGCGCATCATCACCGCCCACGGCGCAAGGGCTCTCTTCCACGGCCAGCCGCACCCGCGCGGGGGACGCACGTATCCCGGAAACATCTGCGTGTCGCTCAACGAGGAACTGGTTCACGGCATCCCGGGACCGCGCGAGATCGCCGAGGGCGACATCGTGTCGCTCGACGTCGGCGTCGAGAAGGATGGCTGGTGTGGCGACGCCGCACGGACGTTCGCCGTCGGCGACGTGCCCGAACGGGCGCGGCGGCTGTTGGACACGACCGAGGAGGCACTCGAGATCGCCCGACGCGAGGCACGGGCCGGCATCCTCTGGTCGGCCGTAGCAGGACAGATCGAGAGTTTCGTCACGAGTGCCGGGTTCTCGATCGTGACCGAGTACGTCGGCCACGGCATCGGCGCCAAGATGTGGGAAGAACCACGCGTGCCGAACTACGTCGGCCGCGATATGCTTCGCGATGATTTTCTGATCGTCGAGAATATGACAATGTGCGTCGAACCGATGGTGAATATGGGCCGGCGCGACGTACGCACCACAAGTGACGGATGGACGGTGGTGACCTCCGACGGGAAACCATCCGCCCATTTCGAGGATATGCTTCTGGTTCACCGCGACGGGTGCGAACCACTGACGCGGTGAACCCGACGACCGTGGGGAGAATGAATCCGACGATGGCCAAGGACGTCATCCGAATGGAAGGAAAGGTCACCGAGGCGCTGCCCAACGCCATCTTCCGGGTCGAACTGGAGAACGGCCATAAGGTGATGGCGCACGTGTCGGGTCGGATGCGGATGCATTTCATCCGTATCCTGCCGGGCGACCGGGTTACGATCGAACTGTCGCCCTACGACCTGACGAAGGGGCGGATCGTCTATCGGACCGGATGACCCGGCGGTCGCGACACAATCGGTGACGAGGCAGGTGACCACATGAAGGTACGGACCAGCGTTAAACGAATCTGCGAGAACTGCAAGGTCGTCAGGCGCGCCGGCGTGGTGCGCGTCATTTGCACCAACCCGCGCCACAAGCAGCGCCAGAAGATGAAGGCGAGGAGGAAGTAGCCCATGCCACGTATCGCCGGTGTGGACGTGCCCGCGGAAAAGGTCACCTGGGTTGCGCTGACCGCTATCCACGGGATCGGAAAGACCAGTGCCTTGGTGATCTGCAAGGAAGCGCAGATCGACCCGAACGGGCGGATGAGGGACCTGTCGGAGGACGACATCGGCCACATCGCCACGATCCTCGACCGCAGTTTCGTCATCGAAGGCGCGCTGCGGCGGCAGATGCTTCAGAACATCGCCCGCCTCCGGGACATCGGGTCCTATCGCGGACTGCGCCATCGCCGAGGGCTCCCCGTTCGCGGACAGCGGACGCGGACCAACGCCCGCACCCGCAAGGGGCCCCGCAAAACGGTCGCTGGCAAGAAGGGCGTGAAGGAACTGCATTAGGAGTCAGCCGCGCTCATCACGTGGCGGCTGCGGAAACGGCGCGCCGAAAGAGCCGCCGGTGCTTGGACGGAGGCGAGATGGCTAAGAAGCGGAAAGTTCGGCGGAGCGTGGCCAAGGGCATCGCCCACGTCAAGGCCACCTTCAACAACACCATCATTACGATCAGCGACCCGACGGGCAACGTCCTGTGCCAGGATTCCGCCGGCACCGTCGGCTTCAAGGGAAGCCGGAAGTCCACGCCGTTCGCGGCCCAGCGGGCCGCCGAGGCGTGTGCACAAAAGGCGATCAAGATGGGCATGCGCGAGGTCGAGGTCAAGGTCAAAGGGCCGGGGAGCGGACGGGAGTCCGCCATCACGGCCCTACAGGCGGCGGGGCTGAAAGTCACCGCCATCGAAGACGCGACCCCGATCCCGCATAACGGGTGTCGCCCGCCGAAACGCCGACGCGTCTAGCGAGGCGCACCTGGGAGGTACGACGACCGGATGGCACGATACACTGGACCTGTTTGCCGACGATGCCGCAGGGCCGGCATGAAACTGTACCTGAAGGGGGTGCGGTGTGAGACGGCCAAGTGCGCCATCGAGAAGCAGTGGCGCAACAAGCCGCCCGGCATGCACTTCTGGCGCAGGCGCCGGCCGAGCGAGTACGCAATCCGTCTGCGCGAGAAGCAGAAACTCCGCTGGTACTACAGCGTTCTGGAGCGGCAGTTCCGCCGCTTCTTCGAAGAGGCCGCACGCGGGAAAGGATCCACCGGCGAGAGACTCCTCATCCTTATGGAACGGAGGCTCGACAATGTCGTGTACCGGCTCGGCTTCGCGCCCAGCCGTAACGCAGCGCGGCAGTTGGTCAATCACGGCCACGTGCACGTCAACGGTCGCCGCGCCAACATCTCGAGCATAAAGGTTGAGGCCGGCGACGTTATCCAGATCCGCGACAAGAAGGTCAGCCGCGACCTCGTCGGGCGGTGGATCGCCCAGGAAGAGGGGCGGGTCATCCCACAGTGGCTCGAGGCCGACGCGACCAACCTGCGCGGCGAGGTCAAGGTGCTGCCGGCTCGCGACGAGGTCTCGATCCAACTCAACGAGCAATTGATCGTCGAGTTTTGCAGCCGCTAACGTACAGGCTAGGAGGCGAAGATCGTGATGCGGATCCGATGGAAGGGACTGGAGCTTCCCACCCGCGTGGTCTTGGACTCCACGACCGAGACACCGACCTACGGGCAGTTCGTCACCGAGCCGTTCGAACGCGGCTTCGGAGTGACCATCGGCAACAGCCTCAGGCGCATTTTGATGTCGAGCCTCGAGGGTGCCGCCGTCACCGGTGTCAAGATCGAGGGTGTTCTCCACGAGTTCTCCAGCGTTGAAGGCGTCATCGAGGACGCGACCGACCTCATCCTCAACATCAAGGGGCTCGTGGTGCGCCTCGAAGGCGACGAGCCACGGGTCGTGACGCTTGAGGCCAACGAGCCCGGGCCGGTCACCGCCGGTATGATCCAGACCGACCCGAACGTCGAGGTCGTCAATGCCGACCACGTCATCTGCACGCTCTCCAAGAAGATGCGCTTTGCGATGGAACTCAGGGTCGAGAAGGGCCGCGGGTACGTCGCCGCCGAGGACAACACCCCCGAAGGCGACCAGGAGATCGGCTACATCCCCGTGGACAGCCACTTCTCGCCCGTCGCTCGCGTGCGTTTTCGTACCGAGGACACACGCGTCGGCCAGCGCACCAACTATGACCGGCTCGTGCTGGAGATCTGGACCAACGGTACGGTCTCGCCCGAGATGGCCCTCGTTGAGGCCGCCAAGATCATGCGCAAGCACCTCAACCCGTTCGTCGAGTACTTCCAGCCAGGAGAGGAACTCGTGGCCGAGGAGGCCGAGGAACTCGAAGCGGCGGTGGCAGGAGCCGAAGAGTACGTCTCGGAACTCGAACGCAAACTCGCCATGCCCATCGCACAACTCGAACTGAGCGTCCGGGCATCCAACTGCCTGGAATCCGAGAACATCATGACCGTCGGCCAGTTGGTCCGCCTCAGCGAGGAGGACATCCTCGCCGTCCGGTCGTTCGGCAAGACCAGCCTCCGCGAGGTCAAACGCAAACTCGCCGACCTGGGCCTCTCGCTCGGAATGGACCTGGAAGGCGTTACGGCCGGTGGCGGAGGGAGTGCCTGACGATGCGGCATCTGAAGCACGGACGCAAACTCAACCGCACCACGAGCCACCGCGCCGCCACGCTCAGGAGCCTGGCCTGCTCGCTCATCGAGCACGAGGCCATCACCACGACCGTGCCGAAGGCGAAGGAGGCGCGGAGGTTCGTCGAACGACTCATCACGACCGCCCGCAAGGGGACGCTGGCGGCCCGGCGCCGCGTTGCCTCGCGCTTGGGTGACGAGGTCGCTGCCAAGAAACTCGTCGAGGACGTGGCGCCGAGGTTCGCCGAGCGGCCCGGCGGCTACACGCGCGTCGTCAAACTGGCAAAACGCCGCGTCGGCGACGCCACGCAACTGGCGCGCCTCGAACTCGTCGAGAAACGCGAAAAGGAAAAGAAAAAGAAGAAGTAACACGAGGCGCCCGCGCTTCCCAAGCCTGGCGCCCTTTTCGCGCGCCGGCACCCATGATGCGCGGTGGGTTTCCTGACCCACCGCGCCAGAATTGGCGGGGGCGGTTCACGGTTGGGCGCAGTCTTCGCGCGGTGGGTCGCCAGACCCGCCGCGCAAAGCGTGAGGCAACTCTGCCGTTTCAGAAGGAGGACGTTCCCATGTCCGACTGCGTCTTCTGCAGAATCGTCGCCGGCGAAATCCCCTGCACCAAGGTCTATGAGGACGACCTCTGCCTGGCCTTTATGGACAGCGGTCCGCTGGCCGACGGCCACACGCTGCTCATCCCCAAGAAGCACTACGAGTTTCTCCACGAGATGCCGCCCGAGGAGGTGGCACACCTTGCCAGGCGCCTGCCTGCCATGGCGAAGGCCGTACAGGAAACCATGGGGGCCGAGGGGCTCAACGTACTCCAGAACAACGGCCGCGTCTCCGGCCAGGCCGTGCCGCACGTCCACTTCCACTTCATACCGCGCGCCCGGGGCGACGGCCTCGGCTACCGCTGGCCCGCCAAGGAGGCCGACTTCGATGTGCTCAAAGAGCAGGCCGAGGCGATCCGCGCGAAACTCGACTTGGAATGGTGACCTTGCCGCTCCTGCGAGCGCGGCCCGTACGGGCCGCGCAAATGTCCTACAAGCAGAGCCTGTTGCACGAACCGCGCGGCGGCCTTCCCAGGCCGCCGCGAGACGCTCCAAATCATGCGTGGTGGCCTGGAAAGGCCACCACGCGGAAGCCTTCTGGTGACTTGTGCAACAGGCTCAGCAGTCGTGAATTGCTCTACCGGCCTTCCTTCGCATGCATCACGACCTCCCAGTCGTCCGGCGCCTTCGGCCGCGTAAACTGGTCTGCGTTCAGGTGCTTGTTCGTCTCGACGTGGTGAAAATCGACGGTCGTGATGTTCTCGCTCGTATCGTGCAGCCGCGCGCGCGTCGGCAGGTTTTGCTTGGCGTCGATCCACAGCAGGATCCGCGTGTAGTCCTTCGCCAGGTCGGTTCCCTTCTTCGGCACGAGCGCCAGCACCTGCCGCTTCGCCTTGTCCTTCTCCTCTTCCGCCGCGCCGCGCGTCACGTTGAAGTGTTTCAGCACGGCGGCCTTTTTCTGGCCGAAGGGCAGGGGGAAGGGGATCTTGCCGATCTCGAACGACTCGACCGCCGGCTCGTCCGGCAGCCGCAGTTCCCAGATGATGAGTTGCTTCGTCGGGTCCTTCTTGTGGTAGAGGACCCGCCCGTCGAAAACGAACGTCTCGCGCGGCCGGTCGGTGAACTCGAACCGCAGCAGGTTCGGCGCGCGGTAGGCAAGTTCGCCCTTGCGCTTCTGGATGTCCTCGTACAGCGTCTGGTTCAGTTCGTAGTCGAACGTCGCGCAGACGGTCTTGAACTTCTTGCCGGCGGCGTCCATACGATCGAGCACTTCGACCACGTCCGCTGCGGGTGGCTTGCTTTCTGCTGCAGGTACCGGCGGCGCCGCCCCGTGCGCTGCGGCGCACGCCAGGACCGTCCACACTCCCACCAGCACGCCCGTCAACCACCGCATCTTCACTCCGATGCCTCCTTCTTCGTGTGCCTGTCGCGGACCATGTCCTTGATCTTCCGCACAACGGGCGGCAGGCCGCGCCAAAGGCCCAGCACCACCGTCGCGCCGAGGATACCGACGATCCACTGCCAGCCCAATTCAAATCGATCGGCCAGGACCGCCAGCAGCAGGTATCGCGGCCAGCGGCCGACGAGCGAGCCGATGGCGAACCGCCAGCGGCTGTAGCCCTCGCTGATCGCCAGCAGCCGGACGAAATCGATCGGGATCGGCAGAAACGACGCCGCCGCCAGCGTCCCGAACGGTGCCCGGTTGTACCACGCCGCCACACGCCGGTACAGGCCCGTTGCTCGGACGCGGCGGACGGGCCGGTATCGGTAGAGGAACGTCAGCAGATAGTAGTCGTGCATGTTCGCGATGGCCGTTGCCACCGCCCCGCCCGTCGCGACCACAAGGGGATGAATGCCCAGGCCGTGGCTTGCTGGCGGCGCGGCCGCCCACATCATCAGCCACGTCGTGGGCAGCGGGCAGAATGTGCACGCCATGCTCATGTAGCCGAACAGCCCCGCCAGAACCGCCGCCTTGCTCATGTCGCCGTAGGCGAAGCGGACGGCTACCAGAACGGCCATCAGGGCGGCGAACGGGTAGAACCACGCGCGGAAGCGGAGAGGTTCGCGGCGGGTGAGGCGAAGTTCGACCTCCACCGCCGGGGGCCGCTCAGTCGATAAGTCGCCCATCGCGCATCCTCACGAGACGGTCGGCCCGCGCCGCCACCTGCTCGTTATGGGAGATGAGAACCACCGTTTGCCCGCTCTCGGCGTGGAGCCGGCTCACGAGGTCCATGACGTGCCCCGACGAGGTGGAATCGAGGTTCCCGGTCGGTTCGTCGGCCAGTAGCACCGCCGGCCGCGTCACCAGGGCCCGCGCGATGGCCACACGCTGCTGTTCGCCGACGCTCAGTTGGTTGGGCCGGCGCCGGCGTTTATCCTCAAGCCCCACGGCCCGCAGCATCTCGCGCGGCGCGTCTCCCACAGCCATCCCGCGAAGCCGCCGCGGCAGCGCCACGTTGTCCTGGGCCGAGAGCGTCGGCAGCAGGTTGAACCGTTGGAAGACGAACCCGATGTGGGCCCGGCGAAGGCGAGTCCGCTCGCCGTCCGACACGCCCCGCGTGTCGGTTCCCGCCAGGATCACGGTCCCGTCGGTCGGCGTGGCCAACAGGCCCATCAGGTACAGCAGCGTGCTCTTGCCGCACCCGCTCGGCCCCATGACCGAGACGAACTCTCCCCGCCCGACGGCAAAGTCCACGCCGCGAAGCGCGGGCGTCGCCACGCCGTCGGCCCGGTACACCTTTGTCAAACCGCGCGTTTCGAGGATGGTATTCATTGCTTGTGTTTCGACGGCCGGCCTCGGAGGCTATTCGTATCGCAGACTCTCGACGGCGTCCTGCCGCGCGGCCCTGAGCGCGGGGTGCAGGGCCCCGAGGAACGTTCCAACGGCGGCAAGCCCGGCGGCGTACGCGAATCGCACCGGCGGAATCTCGCACGTCCAGAGCGGTTGAAGGTGCAGGATGAGCGCCCGTCCGCCCCACGTGACGAGGAACCCGACCACGATGCCTCCCGCCGCAATGAGTCCGGCCTCGGCCAGGATCAGACCGAAGATCTGCAGCCGCGAGGCGCCGATGCCTTTGAGAATCCCGATCTCGCGCGTCCGCTCGACCACCATCGTGTACACCGTCAGCAGGATGACCAGAAAACAGACGAACGCCGCCACGAACACCACCGAGCCGATGACCAGGTCCATGTCCACGAAACTCGACGCCAGGACCTCGTAGAACTCGTCCATCGTGAAGACGTTCAGGCCGTGCTCGCGGATCGCACCGCGCGCCGCCGCCACGTGCGCCGGGTCACTGACCCGGACGTAGAAGAACGACGCCCGTCGGCTTCGCTGCCCAAGCACCTCGCTCACCGTGTCGATGGGCATGAAGACTCGCCCCGCGACGCCTTCGCGTGCGATGCCGACGATCGTAAACCGGCGGCCCCATCGTTCGACCGTCTGGCCGACGTGGTAATCGCCGGCGCCGGCGAGGCGCGAGTCGATGACCATCTCCCATCCGCCCTCGAGGGTGCGGCCGTCGAGAATCTGGTCCGGCTCGGCAAAGAACTGCCAGTCCTCCGGCCGGATGCCGTACACGTTCTGCACGCGGCCGGCCATCTTCAGCGGCCACCTGAGGACCGGGATGGCGTGGGAGACGCCGGGCACCGACTCCAGATCGGCCTCGACCTTCTCGGCCGGCAGGCCGCCGCTGACAACCACCTGGTCCGATGCCGGCCAGACCATCAGGTGGGCCTGGACGTGCGTGGTGCGGCGGGCGATCTCGCCGAGCATGCTCGTCAGACCCACCAGCACCAGGAACAGCGCCACACCGACGCCCACCGCCAGGACGCTGATGGCCGTCCTGACCTTTCTGGCCATGATGTTCGCAAGCGGCAGCATAGGCTCTCTACTTGCCTCTTGTCTTGCGGCGGCGTTTCGGGGTCTGGAACCTCGTGCCGCGCTTGGCCGCCGAGATCACCTTGGTACGCTTCCTTTGCCGGAGATCCGCGCGACTCTACGGTAGCGGCTCCCGGTCGGCGTCGCATTCACGGCGAAGTTGCGGTGATTATAGAGAGGGTGGGGGGAGGGAGCAAGCGCTGCCCGGTTTCACGCTAAGCGGTACGACACAAGTCTCTTGAAGTTGGTGTGCGGCGGGTCTCCGGACCCGCCGCGGATATGCGCCGTTTTGCGCGGTGGGTCTGGAGACCCACCGCGCAAAACTTATGTCGGACCGCTTAGGCTTCGGCTGCGACGCGCTCCAGGATCGCATGGACGTCCTGGAGGGTGGCGGCCCGCCAGGTGGCGGCGTCGGACCAGTCCGTCGGTTCGGCCACCAGGGCGATGGTCCG
>Ga0114918_10002054_pt1 | contig 18055 bp, 37 predicted proteins | sample LantaG_FD_87015 | JGI IMG/M metagenome (GOLD analysis project Ga0114918, IMG submission 87015) | Deep subsurface microbial communities from Baltic Sea to uncover new lineages of life (NeLLi) - Landsort_02402 metaG | ecosystem: Environmental > Aquatic > Marine > Oceanic > Sediment | place... | reverse complement strand
TTATGAAGCACTTGATGAAGACATTATTGATGAAATCACAGAATTGCTTGAACAAGCAGAAGTTGAGTATGATAAAACATTTGAACGTTGTATGTAACTTTTCTGAATAAGTTTGTTATAAGACTGTAACCAATAAAAAAGGAATTATGAAAATTACCATAGACACACACAACTGTTCAAGAGAAGAGTTAGCCGAGTTAAAAGAATACTTAGGAGATAACTCTTGGGATTTCAAGACAGATGAACCAAAAGAAAAGTCTAAATATATCTTGTTTGAAGATAGAATCCATATTGTAGGTTCTCACGGAGTAACCATTAATGAGAAAATCTTTAATGAGGAACTTTTTGAATATCGAATAGAAGATAGAAAAGAATTGATTAGTAACATAATTGGTTGGATTGCTGAATGTGGACTTGATTCTCGTGGTCAAAGCAACAAAGCAATGATGCAACAAGACCTAAAATGTTAATGGATTTAGAAGATGATTACATTTTCAGTTCAATATCTACAAATGAATACATCAGTAAAGATGATGCAGAGTTTGAAGGAACTTGTAAAGAATTGATAGAGTTAAACGAAACTTTGTAACTTTTCTGAATAAGTTTGTTATAAGAATAAGATTAACAATAAGAAACACACTAGTACAAGTACAGAGATATAAATCTCAAATAAAATTAAAACCACTTGTAACTTTTCTGAATTTAATTGTTATAGTAGTAAGTTAAATAATTAAGAACCAAAAAAAGAAAGAAGTATGAAAAAAATCTTAGGAATGTTATCGTTAATTGCGATACTAACAGTAAGCTTTGCAGAAAGCGCAGTCGCCAGTGACTTTGGCAATGACTTCAATGTCGAATATGTCATCAGTGATAGTCCCGAATTTGTTGCAGTAGCAACCTTAGATGGAACAAACATCTTTGCAGTGTCAGTGATTAACTTGGAGTTTGACTCCGTAGCAGTGGTAGGGGAGGACATTATATTGCCCGACATTGTGTTGAGTGAGTCAGCTAATGAATTGTTAAACGTATCAGATGAATCTGAGAATTATATTGCGAGTTTGGAGGGCGTGGATGACACCAACATTGTTGCAGGGGATTCGGTTATAGAATTCGCAGACTTTACAGACACACACTTGCCCAATGAGGTCGGCTTGTTTATAGAGTTTGAAGATGACAATACCACACCAAACCTAAATGAATACGTCAGTAATTACAACAACACTTACGGTTATGAAACCCCCGACATTATAAAGGAGATTTCAGCCAACGTGGGTAAGTTGACCACACTGAACATATAATCTAAAATATTAAAAGCCTTTCGGAATAATTCGAAAGGCTTTTTTGCGTTGTAACTTTTCTGAATTAATTTGTTATAAGCATATAAAGAGAATCTCCCTATAAACTGCGAGTAACTCTCCCTTATTCAGTGGTGTAACTTTTCTGAATAAGTTTGTTATAAGACTGAAACCAATAAATAATTATATCATGGCAGGACATCTCCCTCTATCAAAAGACAAAGAGCCTTTAATATTCGCAAGAGTAGAAAGGTTATCAAAGAGCATAGTTAATGTTGGAGAACTTGTTAAGGACTTCTATAAGTTCCAAGCTTGTTGGACACACTCTGATAAGTATGACGTAATGAAATTATCAAAGGACTATGTAGAAGACCCAACGACAGAAAGAGCGTTTATGGTTGGAGCATTTGACTTAATGGATAAGGATATGCAAGACCAAGACGAATGCCTTATTAAAGGGATTAAGCTTGAGGTACACTATAAAATAATTGACCATGTAATCTCAATCAAAAACATTTTTTGGGTTGCATAATAAACAGTTGTAACTTTTCTGAATAGATTTGTTATAATAATTAAGGAACCCAAACGAGGGGACCAAGTGGCCATTAAAAGTGTGGTCCATGAATTGAAATTTTTATACGATGTATACTTAGCAAGCGCTCGGCCAACATGGACCATGGTCCTATAAAATTTGGCCGCATGCTGCGAATGGGATCTTTAGTAGGATTTAGGGGCCATGAAACAAGCGCTGCTGCAATTACGCAGCGGGCCTTTAGTAGGATTTAGGCCACGCAGCAATAGTACATCGACATTATTACATGTTTAAACATGTAAGCTATTGGTCCCTTTAGTAGGATTTAGGACCCAATAGTTTAGACCACAATTAAAGATATATTAATTGTGGTCTTTTTGCGTCTGTAACTTTTCTGAATAAGTTTGTTATAACAGTATAAACCAAAAAAACAAACACAATGAAACTTTTTATTAAATATAACGAGCAAAGATTAGCAAAAGAAGGGGATTCTAAAATACTAACTAGAGAAGTAATCCAAGTTGGTAAAACAAATTTATTTGTTGAGCAAAGATTTGTATATGGCAAGCCTAATAAAAGAAAAATAGAAGACTGCAGAGTATATAAAATCGAAAATAATGAGATAGAGGTGGGTATTTATAAAAAATCAAAAGGCGGTTTTGTAAAGAGCTCTCTTTGGACAAACGGAAAATCTATATTTGATAAAAGTTAATCTTGTAACTTTTCTGAATTAATTTGTTATAAGAATATAAACCAAACAAATAGATATTATGAGCAAAGTAAAATCAGACTTTACCGCAGTAGTTCGAGATGAAAGCGGTGTGCATATATTAAAATGCAAAATCATTGATGACAAGCATTTAATTTTTCAAATGTATAATAAGACCAAGGAGGTTTTAACACCTCAGTTCAAAATAAAAGCTGACTTTGGTATGCTTAAATATGTTAGTCCAACTAAATGGCAAAAAGAATTTGAAGCGTCAAGAGAGTTAACTAAGAATGTTAATAGAAACTCACTTATTGGATACTATCAACAATTTAAGTTACAAGCTTTAGTTGGAGCATACCATTCATAATTGTAACTTTTCTGAATATTTTTGTTATAATAATATAAACTAAAACAAAAAAGATATGGCATGTGATTTATACTGCCCTGAGTGTGGAGAGAACTTAGGCAAAGATACCGAAAATGACGCACTAGCGTACTGTGGAACCTGTGGAGAAGAGGACATCTACAATGAACGTGGCGACACAGATGATATGGAAGAGGAAGACGTTGAGAAGTTCAATGCAATGAAACGCAAAAGAAGTAGAAGACGTTTCTAATAAAAAAACTAAAGGAGGGCGAAAGTCTTCCTTTTTTTTCTTTGTTGCTTTGTATATGCGTATAACAAAAAAAATCAGAAAAGTTACAATATATGTTTCTGTAACTTTTCTGAATTTTTTTGTTATAATAATGGTGCCTTATTGTTTTTGTATATTATCTTTTTTCTATATTAAAAAGTAACTTTGTAACTTTTCTGAATTAATTTGTTATAGTAGTGTAACCAATAAAAATAAACATTATGAACTACAAAATTCCAAATAGCTTATTGTCTACAGTTAATGCTAAAACTGTAAAGGGTGAAAAATTAGGGTATACTACTTACATTATGTACCTTGCACCACATACTCAGAACTCTAAAGGTATAAACCTTTGTAGTCACGCCTCTAAAGGTTGTGCAAAGGCTTGTTTGTTTGGTTCTGGTGCGGCTCGATTTGAAGAGGTTCAAAACGGTAAAAAGAATAAAACTGAGTTTTACTTAGCAGACCGTAAAGGTTTTATGGCACAGTTAGTAAAAGAAATAGCTAGAGCTGAACGTCTTCACAACTTAGTTGAGGGTGAAAAGAAAATAGGTCGCAAAGGTAAAGTAATAAGATATAAAAACTTTGCTATCCGTTTAAATGGTACATCTGACATACCTTTCGAAAAAATAAAGTTAGACAATGGTTTAAATATCTTTGAGACGTTTCCAAATGTAACTTTCTATGACTACACAAAAAATCCAAAACGTTTTAACAAAGAATTACCAAAAAACTATCACTTAACTTTTAGTAGAAGTGAGGACAATGACAATGATGTTGATGATGTTTTGGCTAAAGGTGGTAATGTTGCAGTTGTGTTCGGAGTTAAAAGTGTTGAAGACTTATCAACTACATACAAAGGTTACCCTGTAATCAATGGTGACGAAACTGACTTAAGGTTTTTAGATGAAAAAAATGTTGTTGTAGGACTTAAATATAAGCTAATGACTGGCAAAGGTACGGCTGGTAGCAACAAAGATAACGTTGATAACAACGACTTTCTAATCAATGTAGAAGACTTAAAAGAAATCAATCAAGCAGCTTAGTCTCCCTCCCTGAGGTCTCCCTGAATTAAATGAAAAGTTACATTCTCTTATTGAGTTTGTAACTTTTCTGTTTTTATTTGTTATAAGCATATACAAAGGGATTGGTATGAGCAGCGAATTAATAAGTCTCCCTTGCCCGAACGAGTCAAGACTTTGTAACTTTTCTGAATTAATTTGTTATAGTAATGTAACCAAAACATAAAAAATATGAACAGAGCAAAATTAATAGAAGAACTTAAAAAACGTTATCCTGGCAAAAACTTTAGAACTTCAGAAGAGTTTTCTGACAGTATGCCTGGTGGCGTATGGACTTCAGGAGAAGACGGCAAAGAAGAAAGTCTCCCTTTGTTCAATTACTATGCACAGGACAACAGCGAGAAGACTTATATTTTTGGTGTAAGAACTTTTCTACACAATTGGCTTGAAGAACAAGGTTGGTATTGTGAATGGTATGATGCAGGTACGGTAATGATTTGGGAATTATAACTCTCCCTTTGTAACTTTTCTGAATTAATTTGTTATAAGAGTGTAACCAATAAAAATAAAGAGATTATGAGCTACGAAATTATATACGATAAGCAATTTGTAAAAGTAAGTGACAAAGTATTTATACCAATGATACTTGCAGGTTCTAACAATTGTTATGAACATACCTACAAAGGTGAAAGACGTGCAAGAAGTTGGTTTAACTTTTCTTTCTTATTAATGAGCGGATTAGCAGGTTCAATGGAAGAGATGCTTAAATTTCAAGAAGGAATTAGAAGCGAGAAACTTGAGCAATACCCAGACGAATACAAAGATAGTTCTTTTGGATATTACACTGGACTATCAAATAGAGGTGGTGGTTGCAATATGACTTACGGACAATACACTGGAATTGTTAAAACTGGTTGTAAGAAAGCTTTAACAATTGAGCAATTACTTGATGAGGGTGTGACAATAAACATTACCACTTCAAGAAGTGCAGAAGAAAAACTTAAAAGCTTAGGACTTGAGCCTTTAAACTTTACACCAAGGTCAACACAAGAGCTTGAGGACTTTTTAATAGGAACAGCGCCAAAGTATATGCCCCTTACACATTTGGATGCTACATACACTGGAATGTTTGATGAAAAGCCAACAAGAATAAGAAAGAAATACTTTGCAAAAGTAAAAAAAGAAAAGAAAGAAGTTAAATCTTCAAAAGGTTTTGTAATTGAAACTGAAGGTGGATACTTTGCAAGAGGTTCGAGAAACGGATATATGTACTCTCCCTCAAAATCTGGAGGTAAACAATTCTTAAATAAAAAAGAAGCTGAAAGAAAGGTCAAGGCGTTAATCAAAAGGCACGGCAAAGAGTTTAAAGTAATTGACGTTGAGTATGGATATGAAAAAACGTTTTATGTATAAAAACATTAAGGGAGATGAAAGTCTCCCTTTTTTGCGTTGTAACTTTTCTGAATTAATTTGTTATAAGAGTATAAACCAAAAAACAACATTATGAGAAGGAGACTAGAAGTAATCACACTACACTATTTGTTCGCAGCACTTTGGACAAATGAAATGGATGATTTTGATGCCCTTGATGATATTGACAACGATTCAAAGGCAGCTGCAACAATAATCGTTCAAAGGTTTTTAAAGAAAGCCTCTCCCTTGTTAACAGACGAATGGACAGACGAACAAATAGGTCATGACTTATGGCTTACTCGTGGTGGACATGGCGCTGGGTTTTGGGATAGAAATCTCCCTAATGCAAAAGAGTTGACAGACATTTGTAAATCAATGGAATTTCATGGAGAAGTATATGAAGCAGATGGTGTTGTTTATATAAACGATAACTCTCTGTAACTTTTCTGAATTAATTTGTTATAACAATATGAGAAACGATATACAACTACCAGTAGAATTAAAATACCACCTTCATAAAGATGGGTCTGAGATTTGGCAAATTTGCAGAACTCACGCAGACATTGAAAAGTATACAAAAGAGCTTGAAGCAGATGGTTACAAGCCAGTGCTTGACAATCCAACTTATATACCTTGGTCTGAGATGGACATTGTTGTAATTAAGGTTAGAAACTTTGAATTTGTTATTAATGTAAAACAAAAGTTTGTTTCTCTCTTTTATAAAAACGGAAACGTTGGACGTGTTGGAGTTTATGTATTAAATCCTTATAATGATGGATTTGAATTTAGAAGTACGCCAAAGAGTGGTTTTAATAGACCAATACCTAAATATGTTTTATTCGCAATCAATGTAATTACAAAAAAACTTTTAAGTATGTAACTTTATGTTACAACTTGTTTTGTAACTAATCGAAATAGTTTTGTGAAGCAGATGGTGTTGTTTATATAAACGATAACTCTCTGTAACTTTTCTGAATTAATTTGTTATAACAATATGAGCAAAAAAATCATACCATATAACCAAAAGACTTGCACCAATTCAATTGGAGTTTACAAAAGAGCAATGGAAACAGAAACATTTGTTTACTTTGTTAACTTTGAAGAAAGTGATGAGAACGGACAAGTAAAGATGTATCGCAAAAATAAGCAACAACTTGAACTTGTAAGTGATAACTATTTTGCTCTTGTCGGAATTGAACAAGACATAAAGGATGGAAATGAAACTTGGATTTCTCCACAAATGAAAAAAGAATTAAAGCTTCGTAATGAAGAAGTCATTCTTCCGCTTGTTAAGGAGTATGTTGAATTAAGTCGTAAAGGAGACTTGGGAGAGCGTTTCAGCGAACTTGAGCAAGAGATTGACGAATACCACGTCACACTTCCTGAAATGGACGTATGCGCCTTCTTAGAACATAAATTTAATTTGTAAGTATGTAACTTTTCTGAATTAATTTGTTATAACAATATGAAAACATTAGCACTAGAATTCGGAACCAATATGTTTGGTAAGTTGAAGCCAGAAATCAAAAAAAGACTTCAAGCAGTAATCAACAACCCTTGCCAAGAGACTTGGGAGGATGCATACTCAATAATCTTAAATGCTAGTGGTAGAATGACCACTTTGTGGCAGGCTGTTATAAAAATAGACTGGGATATGCAACAAAACAAACCACTTGACTCTAAGTGGACACATATCCCAACACAAGAAACTATAATCAAAGCAATCAACAATGCTATCTTTAAAGATGTTGGTGTTAAGAATTTGAACTAATGCCCCGAACAAGCCGAGGCTTTGTAACTTTTCTGAATTAATTTGTTATAAGACTGTAACCAATAAAAAAAGAGATGAAAGATAATATCACACTTAAAAAACAGGAATCATTTAACAAGTCAGTTATTGATGGATTAGTAGAGCTAGGAGCTGTAATTCAACCTACAGATGAAAGAATGCTTAGAAATACACAGCTAAAGCTTGATACTATCGCAGGAGTTCTTAATATTACAATCTTTCACACTCAAAGATTTTTATATAGTGTATATAGCAAGTTTGAAGATGTAGAGAAAGCTAAGAAACTTTTTAACTGCAATCCTCACAGCGGAAAATACAACTTCAATGCGTCAGCTAAAGGAAACACAGCGAAATACGCTATCGAAGGTGCTATGATGCACTTTGAATGTACTCAACCTAAAGAATTAGCATAATGAAACAATCAACATATAAACCTACCGACCCAACGCCTACTCAGATAGCCTGTAATGCGATTAGAGCGATGTTCTTTCATCGTAAGCAGTACAACGGGGTAGTTCCAGTTAAAGACCTGGAAATCGTAAAGAATGGGAAACAATGGCACAGAGTTTACGGAAAGAAAGCAATCCATCAAGCAATCAAAGAACTTGATGAAGAAGGATATATCAATCTTGATGAGAAAAAAGAGAATTGGCTTTGGGGTGGTGCTATGCATGAAAGTTTATTTCCTAAATCATAATTCTCCCTTTGTAACTTTTCTGAATAAGTTTGTTATAACAGTATAACCAATAAAACATTATTATGTTTATAAAAACCAAAAATAAAGAAGAGCTTTTATCTAAGCTTGAAGAGAATAAAGACAAAGATGTTGTTATACATTATAACTGCAGCGATTGTGATGATGAACAGGTAACTAATGAAGAAGAGGCTGAATTTATATTAGAGCAACTAAAAAAGCACGGATACTTAGTACCTCATCTTGATTGCACAAATTGTGGTTCTCATACTGGCATACTCTCCCCAGATTATATACAAGGAATTGAGTTAATGTAACTTTTCTGAATAAGTTTGTTATAAGACTGTAATCAATAAAGAAAGAAATGAAATTAATTGTAGACATAAAAAATTATACACCATTCACTTACTCTCCCTTCTTGGATAGAGACGAAGAAGTTGAAACACCTAATAACCCAACCTATACTGTAGGTCAAGTTGTAGCTGTTAAGCGAGAAGAAGGTGATGGCAAAGAAGAACTTGCTGTTGTATTGGGGTGTATTGATGAAATTGGTGGAGAATTAAGACTTGACCTTTGTGGTATGACTTGTATTGATAAGATACGTCCTGCTGTTAAGTCTGATTTAAAAAACCCTAACGTTGTTTGTGTTGAAAAATTACTAAAAGAATGTCAAGGATTCAAAGTTAACTACAACTGGAATACTTATGAATTAACTATTGAAGAACCAAAAAAATAAAATATGGCAAAGACAGTTTTAAGAAATGGAGCAGGTAATGAGATTACCCACATTTATTACACAACTTTTAATAGCACAAACATCTATCTTACGAAAGCAGACCACGAAAGAATGTTTGACTTTTCGTCTAAAGATGTTGCTCAATATTATTCTGGAGAAGACCATGATGAGATTGATTCTTTAAAAGAAGATATTGCACAAATGCTTACTGGAGATATTCCAATGGAAGTTATAAAACTAAATATCGCAAAACAATCTGGATTAATCAAAGACGTTGTTCTTGAAGTAAACGGATAATAAATAATAAAACACGACACAATGGAAAATTTATTTAGTGAAATTCGCTGTGACTATGCAGACGATAAAGGAGTAGTTCATATTGATGGATGGAGAACAGCCAATGATGATGAGAACGGAGAAACAATTGTTTTTGTTACCAGAGGTAAAGTTTACTGGAGAGACCCAGAGTTTCAATTCCAGTCTAACATCAAAGAGATGGTTGCAGAAGTAATTGCAGAACAGAAAAAAGAGATGCTCTCCCTTAAAGAAGAAATTATAAAAGCTATTACTGGAGTTGTTTATACCCCAGATGCAAAACCCAGAAGAACATTTACAGATGGCTCTCCCTTGGAAACGAAGCTCTCCCTTATTGATGAGGGTGCAGAAAAGATTATGAAACTGTTGTAACTTTTCTGAAAACATTTGTTATAAGAGTGAACCAATAAAAAAACATAAAGACATGAGAATTATAAATGTAATAGTTACCACAGAAAATGGAGTTGAATCTATAGAATCTTTTGGAATATTTGAAGAGCAAACAGGTCAAGATGTTATTGATAAAGCTGAAAAGTTTTATCTAAATAAAATTAAGTCCGTAGGAATTGAATGTGATGAGGAGGAAGATGAAGATGAGTTTTTAGGCAATGGATATGCTGAGAATAAAACTGGAACTATTGTAGCTATCGTTTGGAGTAGTATTTGATTTGTAACTTTTCTGAAAACATTTGTTATAACTACATAACCAATAAAACAAAAGACATGGAAGATTACTTATTACAACTAATAGAAAATTGTAACAATAACAATTTCAGTAGAGAAGAGTCTGAAGACTTTGTTTGTAACGGAGAAACAACAAAAGTTTGGAAAATCCAATCAAATGAAGAAGAGGTAGTTTTATATTGGAATTCATCAAACGGACAAGAACCTCAACACGACTCTGTACTTAGCATTATTGCAAATGAGTTAATCCACGAGAATGATGGTGGAAGTTTTTCAGATGGTTTTAATGAAATAATGTATGAAATTAAATAAAATAATTGTAACATCTCTTGATGAGATGCGTATATAAAGAAGTTGGAAGCTCACAGCGAGCATCTAGCAGAAGCACACTACGTTGAGCGGTTGCCGTAAAAACCCTTATGATTCTGGTGACGGAACACGGGGGAAGGATTAGAACCAGAGGGCGAACGAAATCTAATCTGCGCAGATAAGATGGATAACCAAAGGTGGCGTAAACATTGGAACAGCTATTGGGTGTGCGAGTTGACTACTGTAAGGTAGGTTTAGAATTATTAGATTAAGCAAAATGAGTTAATTACTATGAGCTGAAGCTAAGTGTCTATGAAGGCGTTGCTAGAAGGTTGTGTCAAGGGGAATTATGGAAAACGGAAACTAAGCTGTCGAAAGCTGAATCAAGTCTACCACCCCTTGCGCCCGACAAAAATCCATATTGTAACTTTTCTGAATTTTATTGTTATAGAAGTATAAAACAAAAAAACAATAAAATATGTCAGCAAAGATTTACAATGCACCAGAAGAAATTAAAGTACCAAAGTTAAACTTTGAAAACTTCAATCGAAAAGAACATGAAGCAGCAGAAGCAAAATATGTTGAAGATTTAAAGCAACACATGCGAGAGCGTGGCTACAATGGCAAGAACATGGGAGAAATCTTACGTTTCCCTGTAGCAGACAGCTATGCTCAGTATATGGTTGTGTCAATGCGCCCGTTGCAGTTGGTGTATCTGGAGCTAGGTGATGCCTGGGATTTTCAGTATGTACACCTGCTTACAGCAAAGGAAGTACAGCAAAAGATTGACCAACAAAAGAGTTTAGAAAAACTTTTTAGCCAGAAAGGCTAAACTTATTAGCGAAAGAAGCGCTCTTTACCTCAATCCCAATAAGGGTTTGGGGTTAAGGGGTTTTTGTAACTTTTCTGATTTGGTTTGTTATAACAGCGAACCAATAAAAAACACATTATGGCAAATTGCAAAGCAGGATTAAACGTAAACCATTTCTGGTTAAATGTTTCAATTGAAAATGAAGTATATGAGTCTTTAATGTCGCTGTTAGAAATTGACAATGACATCACAGAGAATGAAGATTACTTTAGAGAAGATACAATAGAGCTTGGATATGAGAATGAAGCTGAAAGAATTGTGAAAGAATATCTCGCAGAAAATAAAGTAAACTCTTTAGAGAGCTTTAAGAAAGCAGCCGAAGTTGTTTCTGCCGAAATCTCTGACCAAGAATATTATGGAGAATGTGACCTTAGTTTTGTCGCAACAACAGAGCAGTGTTTAATTGTAGCATTTGTTACAGGAGGTAGTAGTGAATAATAATAAAAAACCCCTAAACTTTTAAAGCTTAGGGGTTTTATGTTTGCTCAGTATTCGGTACGAGGTTCGAACTCGCAATCTCCACCTTGAAAGGGTGGCGGCTTAACCAGTTTGCCCAACCGAACATTTTATTTTCTACCCTTCACCCAGCCTTTCTGGGTAAATATTTCTAATTTTTCTTTTTTAATCTTCTTATTAATTCCACCTCTAGTAATCCAACAAGTTCCATAAGAACCATTTTTAGAACCCATATTCATTCCTTTACTGGATTCGCTCATTTTCTCCTTTGTTTTCTCACTATGTTTTTTGTTAGTGAAGGTGTCGTATTTAATCTTACCCTCCCTATGTGTCTTTTTCATTCTTTCAGATGAAACTTTTGAATGCTTCTCCCTGAATTCTTCATCTTCTTTCATTTTTTTAGCGAAGTTTTTTGGTCCAGTTGAATTAATGAAATTATGTCGATGTTCCTCATCTTTGAATCCACCAGTTCCACCAACCTTAAGATTTAAACAATTATCTTTTGCTATTTCATTTAAACTAACTATTTCTTCTTCTCGCTTTATTAATTCACCTCTGGAATCAACAAATTCCAATATTTCCCTTTCATGATTATTTTTACCATGTTTATTTATAGAATACCTCAACCTACGTCCAGACCCTAGATAACCGTCATCCAAATTATCAGTTGAGTGCATTCCAATATAATACTTGCCGTTAAGCAAATTTGTCGTCTTGTATATGAAGTGAAACTTCTTTTTCTTTCTTGGCATGGCATATCTATCTATTTCTAAATAAATAGTCCAAAAAGTACAAAACCGACTACAAAGTCACCCGTAGGGGAATTGAACCCCTGACTCTGGAGTGAAAGTCCAACGTCTTAACCACTTGACCAACGGGCGGTCTGTACTCTGTACGGGATTCGAACCCGTGATAGATGATAGAAAGTCATCTGTGCTAACCACTACACTAACAGAGCATAAAGTTTATTGCATAAAAAAGAGGATAACTACAATAGCTATCCTCTTTTAAAATGTTTTGTTTAGTTACATTAAATCATAGTACAGCTAGTCGCAGAAGTCTCCTCCTCACGTTCACTGTTGTTCTCTATGTTAATGTTTCTATTCATTTTTTCTTTTCTTTGATGCGGGAGCTGGACTCGAACCAGCGACCTTCAGGTTATGAGCCTGACGAGATACCAACTTCTCCACCCCGCTATATGTCTTTAAATAGTAATAAAAAAAGTAATCTCGTAAGCTGTGTTTATTTTTAAAAGATATAGTAAGCTTACGAATGGCTTTAATACTATTAAATATCGTTTTCAATTAAGTATACGCAAAGATATAAATAAAGTTACAATAAATCAAATATTTCTGTAACTTTTCTGAAATTATTTGTTATACCAATATGAAACAAACAGTATTATTCACCAAATCAGGTACAGCATATTACCACTATCACCTAATAGGTACAGGTTTAATATTCAACTACAGCATCAACGCAATGCAGATAATTACCACCTGCGAATATACAGGGCAGATAATAGAAACAAAAGATTTCTATGCTGAGGGTGGTTTTACTCAAGAGGAATTCAAGACAGCCGCAGAAGGATTATATCAAGAAATGATTCAGGATGGTTTCACAATCAATTTAGATTACTTGGATGACCCAGAAATAATTGGCATAATAGGAGTTGACTTTCAACTGCTTATGAACTAATGCCCCGAACAAGCCGAGGCTTTGTAACTTTTCTGAATAAGTTTGTTATACTAACATAATCATTAAAATACGACAAGATGAAAATTACAGAAGAAAACTTTGATGAGATTTTTAAACCTCAAATCAATCACTTTGAAAGAGCTAAGGCTGATAAATCTACAGCAGACCAAGATGTTTGTGGTTTCAATGGTACATTGTACGAAACATTTGGAGAAGAACTTGACTATGTTTTCAATCTTGCCAAAACTACCAAAAGAGTATGGACAGTTGTTGAGGATGAAGATGATTTGTTTCTTGTTGCAGGTTTTCGCTTAGTAAATCGAATAGGGTTTATTGTTTGTGAAAACGAATATAAAAACAATAGTTTGGTTATTAAATTAGATTAGTAACTTTTCTGAATTAATTTGTTATACCAATATGACACCAAAAGAAAAAGAAGAATATAGAGCCCTGAAGTATGCGAGAGCTGAGCAGGGCTTTTTTACGCCTGAACAAAAAGAACGTTGGGACTACCTGCATATCCTACAAGGCAGGGAATTCACCAAGAAATTAGAAATTCTGGAGGAAAAGAGATTGGTTAGTTTAAACTAAGATGTAACTTTTCTGAATTAAATTGTTATACCAATATAAATAAATTAAATCCTACACAATGAAAAAATTAAACAGAGACGACATTAATGACCTTGCAGTATTAATCACAGGAAACCTTGTTATTGAAGGTCTAATTCCAGATTGTACAGACACAGATGATGAAACTGAAAATGAAGTTCAAGACACTATTGTTGAAGCATTGGTTGAAAGACTGACAGAAACTGGTCAGTATGTAAATTTATATTCTGATGGTTCAGAAGTAGATAGTTAAATTCTTGTAACTTTTCTGAATAAGTTTGTTATAAGAGTATAAGTTAAATAATTCATTAAATCCTACATAAAATGAATAATTATAAAGAAATCGAGAAAGCTAAGGCTCTCTTAAAAGAAAACGGTTATCAAGTAGATAACTTATGGACTATTGAAGATGTAAAATCTAGGTTCAAGTGCAATGATGAAGATGCACACGGTATTATGTACCAAGCGTTAACCAATGATGCAACAATGGAGCAAATATGGTTTGCCATTGACTTCCACGGAGAAGATGCAGGTTTTGAAAAAATTGATAACGACTAAATCCTACATTATGAAAATCGAAGAAATAGAATTTTACCTTGACATTACTTTGGATAGGTTCATTGTAACAAACCCTTATCTTGGTGCTGTAACACTTAAACGTGATGGCAGAGAGTTTATCCTTGATGTTTGCAAAAGCTATCAATATGATGATGACGACTGCTGTTCAGGTACAACAATCCAATGTGACCTTGAAGTTGATAAAGACACTTTTGAAGACTGTCCTTTTGACCTTACAGTAGAAGATTTGTTAAGCGAAGATATATACGCAGAGTTCTATATTTCAAGTGAGAATGAAGAAGATGGAGAATTTGAAGTTGAGCGTATGACTCTTAACTTCACAATAGATGGAGAAAATAAAAAAATTAAAGTCGTTGAAGACTAATCTGTAACTTTTCTGAATAAGTTTGTTATAAGAGTAAGTTAAATAAATAAATCATTAAATCCTACAAAAGATGATAAATAAAGAAGACGTATTAGAAATCGCAAAGGACTTAAATATGAGTCCAACAGAAGAACAAATCCAGTATTGCATTGACAATATTGATGGAATGGCAGAAGACGACCCAACAGGAGATTGGGTGCTATGGACAGAACAGTTATTGCGTGACCAAGACATTGTTCAAGAAACTCCACCAAAGAAAATCAGACACTTTCTATATGATATGACTACAGGAGATGTAGAACTAGACCTTGGTGAAATCACAGAGATTGAAGCCGAAAAGTATGAGGATGGTTCACTTAGAGCAATCACAGAACACCAGTTGTTAGTTGAACAGGCTATTGTTGAAATCCGAAAAGATGTTGCGTCTGGAGATGTAACAGCAATCGAAGGACTTCTTCAATTAGTTCCAAAGAAATTGCTTATAGACTTCTTGCCTGAGAAGTTGTAACTTTTCTGAATAAGTTTGTTATAAGAGTATAAAAGTTAAATAATTAATAATCCTACAAAAAATTAAATCCTATGGGTACATTTGCAAGTGGTGACGTTCAAATCTATTTGGACAGTAAAGAAGATGCTAAGAAATTAAGAGATGCATTAAAAGAAAATCCTGAAGAAGAATTAGAAAGAGTTCTCGGAGAAGAAGGTAGAGGTGGATACTCATTCTATGACTTTGATGAAGATGAAGAAAGCGAAAGTGTAGAATTCAAAGTTTGCTCTGACAGACTTCAAAACGCAGAGTGGCAAGTAGATAATCTCGCAAAATATCTTAAGAAGTTAGTCAAAGATGAGGAAATCGAAACTGTTATAGAATTCCAAGCAGAGTTGTTAACACAATACGCAGGTTGGCACATGGATGAGGGTGAGTTCCATGAAGATGAAGAAGAATAAATTTAAAAGAGAGACTTAGTTGTCTCTCTTTTTTTTTATCTTCTGCTCTCTATATGCGTATAACAATTTTATTCAGAAAAGTTACATATTTAATTCGCTGTAACTTTTCTGAATTCTTTTGTTATAAGAATGTAAAACAAAAAACAACAATATTATGAGCGAATTAAATGTAAAGAACTTGAACCTATCTTTAAAGAACTTAAAGTTTCATGAAGACATGAGTGAAGAGACTCCGTGCTTCTCAGCAGACCTATATGAAGATGGAAAACTAATTGCCCACGTTAGAAATGATGGACACGGAGGATGCAATAGAATTGATGCCGCAAATGGACTAAAACACAAAGACATAGGGCACGTATGTGATATGGACACTGATTGTTATATTATGGAACTAGCTGAAGAATTAAACTTCATCAAGAAAAACCAGGGGTCTAAGTTTGTCCTAAAAAAAGATGGGAATGAATATACACAGAAAGCACCAAAGTCTTTTGCTCAATGCAAGAAAGCACCCAACTATAAAGAGTGGCTTCAAAAGAAATTGGACACCTTCAAGAAAGAAGGGTATGAAGTTCTAAACACAAACCTTTAAAAATATATTCAGGAAAGTTGCACAGCTGTAACTTTTCTGAATTTAATTGTTATACCAATATAAAACACGACAAAATGAAAATAACAAAACATTCACAAAAGAATTTAGCAGTACTAGAAAATTTTATACTTTTCTTTACTCACGTATCACACCCAAGAGATGGAGAAGACCCAAACTTTGAGGTAGCAGAACTTTATACAGCAAAGAGAATGTATGAGATGGCTGTAGCATACACAAAAGAAGACCACGTTGATGGAGAAGACAACCTTGAAGACCACATTGTAACATACGGAGCAGAAAGTAGCTTTCACCATGAGGATAAAGAAAAACAATATCCTGAGTGTGTAATAATTGTTGCAGACTTTGGAGATGAGGTTGGAACAGCGACAATTGGCTCGATAGCAGGCAATGATGTAGCAGGAGTTCAGGCGTTAATTGATTTTATGGCAAACCCTAAGTTTCCCTAACCCTAGCTCTCCCTTTGTAACTTTTCTGAATTAATTTGTTATACACTTAAGAACCAATAAAAAAAGAAATATGAAGACATTAATTTTATTTGTAGCATCAAAAGAATTAAGTGGAACAGCAGATAAGTTTAGTGGAATAGCACTTGATTATGAGAGTGCAATTAAATTGGCTGATGAAATTCATGAGAAAAACCCAAATCGTTTGATTGAGTTGAAAGTATATAGCACTAATAAACAATCAAAAACAAAATACTTAGGTGGTTGTGAATTTTATAGTTCAAGGGGTATTAAATATGATAGCCCTTATAGACTTGGAACATTAGATTGTTCAACTTTGTAACTTTTCTGAATTAATTTGTTATACATTTAAGAACCAATAAAAATAAAAAATATGAGTACTAAAACAATTCAAAAAAGTGATTTCTTTAAAGTAGCTATTGCAGCAATCCTAGTTCAAGAGGGATTTAACGTCCGTAAAGATATGGGAGACATTGATGCCTTGGCTCAGTCTATCGCTGCCATAGGACAAAAAGTTCCTTTAATAGGAGTTAAAGTTAGAGGGAAGGATGAGTTCACCCTGACAGCAGGACACCGTAGATTGGCAGCAATCAAACTGGCAAACGAAAAGTACGGAGCGAATATCACACACGCTAATGTGATGTCAGACAAAGGAGATGACAAAGGTAGAGTCCTTACAATGCTGCTTGACGGTGAAGGTGCAAAGAAATTAACAGCAGCAGAACTTGCAGCAGGTTTCAAACGCCTTAAAGAAGAGCATGGTATGAAGCCGAAAGAAATCGGAGCTACTGTGGGAATCTCTCAAGCTCAAGTCTACAACATACTTGCTGTAGCAAAAGCACCTGAAGCCATCCAAAAAATGGTTGAGGCAGGAGACATCTCAATCGCTCTGGTAAATGAAATCCAACGTGAAGCCAAAGGAGATGAGGCAAAGCAAATCGAATTAGCCGAAGAGGCTGTTGCAAATGCTGCGAGTGAATCTACTGATGGGAAAAAGAAAAAAGCTACCTCATCAAACGCCAAGACTTCAAAAGTTTCGGCAGATGTGGCAAAGTTAGAGGCTGCACTTGCACTGGCAGATGCAACAACAGCAAAAGCTGCTAACTTGAAAGCTATTGTTAATAAGTTAAAATCAAAAGCATCCGCTGAAGACATCGCTAAGTTGTTGAAGTAGTCTTGTTGGACTGATGACCTAATAGGAGAGTGAATGACAAGTTAACTCTCCCTTTATGATAAAGTTGTCAGTCCGTCTGTATAAGCTCAGCTGGATAGAGCTCTTGGCATTGTTTCAAGGGTCGTGGGTTCGAGTCCCACTGCAGACAC